>Ga0208165_1000813_pt1 | contig 4852 bp, 6 predicted proteins | sample Colrivmeta1546B3_FD_187636 | JGI IMG/M metagenome (GOLD analysis project Ga0208165, IMG submission 187636) | Estuarine microbial communities from the Columbia River estuary - metaG 1546B-3 (SPAdes) (version 2) | ecosystem: Environmental > Aquatic > Marine > Intertidal zone > Estuary | place: USA... | reverse complement strand
GGGTCTGTTGATGAAGCGTCTGGCTTCGCGTGAGATCAAGTTGGACCTGACTGACGGTGCACATAAGTGGCTCGCTGACGAAGGCTATGACCCTGTGTTTGGTGCGCGTCCGCTCAAGCGCGTGATCCAACGTGCCGTGCAAGACCCCTTGGCCGAGATGATCTTGGGCGGTGATGTTTTGGACGGGGCAACGGTGAGTATCAGCGCTGGGCCTGACGGGTTGATCGTGGGGGATCGCGTGTCGAAAACCCAGAGGCCCGAGCCAGAAAAGACGATTGTTCATTAAGCACAAACTCGTAAGTCAAAAAGAAATCAGCCTCGCGAAGGCCGCGGGGCTGATTTATGACGTCACTCAGATCGCGCTATCAAAGATACAAAAAGGTATTAAAACAAGAAGTTATTAAAAAGCGCGAGGCCGTCAACATTTTCCAAAGTGAGTGCGTCGCCGCTGAGCGACGTGACGCTGAAGGTCGTTTCCGATGCAGAGACGACGCTCCAATTTGCGCCGTCAAGCCATACATCAAGCGCGAGACCATCGATCGTAATGGTATCAATGCCTATCTCAAAGTCGGTGATAACGTCTTGGCCGTCACCAGAGACAAAATAGAAATTATCCGCACCCGCGCCACCAGTCATGGTGTCATTTCCAGTGCCGCCTGTCAGTTTGTCGTTGCCGTCGTCGCCATTGATGACATCATCGCCGCTATCGCCAAAGAGGTTGTCTTTGCCATCGCCGCCAGAGATATCGTCATTGCCACCACCGCCACGAATAGCATCGTTGTCGCCGTCGCCATTGATAACATCATCACCGTTATTGCCGTTGATGATGTCAGCGCCAGAGCCACCAAATAGTGCGTCGTTTCCAGCGCCACCCGTCAATTTGTCATTGCCGTCGCCGCCAGAGACGATGTCATCGCCAACGCCGCCATAAACTTCATCTTTGCCAGCGCCGCCATCGAGCTCGTCATCGCCATCGTCGCCCCAAAGACGATCATCGCCCTCACCGCCACCGATGAAATCATTGTCGTCGCCGCCGCTGATGCGGTCTTTGCCGTCACCCCCAAAAAGTGAGTCGTTACCGTTTTTCCCAAAGAGAATGTCGTTGCCGCCGCCGCCAAGAATGCCGTCGTCGCCGTTGCCGCCATAAAGCTTTTCATTCCCAAGACCCCCAGATGCGATGTCGTCGCCATCTAAAAGTACACTCCGTCCGCCAGATCGGTGCCGATGATGATGTCAGACCCATTTGTAGGAGCTTCGGAAACGAAGTCTGCACCATTAATGATATCAATAATTGATTGTTCGATTTGAGATAAAGGCATTTTTTCCCCGTTAAAATTAATCGCCGCACTTCTGCGACTCGATCCGAAATTGGCCCCGTTAACCATTAACTATTATTTATAGTCAGTAACTTAGAGAAACTGGGGTCAGAATGTGTTTTTATACTAGGAATATTTTCTCATAAAAACAAAGGATTATGAGATTTACGCCTTATTTCATGGGTTATTACACGTATAAGTGGAAATAGTGACCTCGAATCGGGGCTGACTGTTTCCGCTTTGGTGTCCAAATGTGGCGATGACAGGTGTTCCCGCTCGCGCTCCGCGTTTCGTTACAGCCCGTTGGCGTGATCGTGAGAAACCTTTCATAGGTTTTGTGCGTATATACCCCCAAGTAAGTTTGAATGTTTTCAAGATGGAGGTGCCACATGGCATATCGCTGGACCAATGATCTGACCGCCGCTGACGTGACCCCAAAGTCCGTGTTCTTTAACCGCCGCCAGTTTTTCAAAGGCGCCGCAGGTCTCGGCGCGATTGGATTTGCTGCGAGCCAAGCGGCAGCCCAAGAGGCTCTTGTTCCCAATTCCCTTGAGGACATCACGACATACAATAACTTTTACGAGTTCGGCACGGGCAAGGATGACCCCGCCAAGAACGCAGGTGAAATGATTACGTCCCCTTGGCGGGTCAAGGTTGACGGTCTCGTTGATAATCCAGGTGAGTATAGTGTCGAAGAGCTGCTTGCAGGTTTGGGCGTCGAGGAACGTATCTACCGTTTCCGCTGTGTCGAGGCTTGGGCGATGGTTGTGCCGTGGAACGGTGTGGAGCTTTCGGACATCCTCAATAAAGCAGGCGTGCAGGCGAACGGCAAATATGTTGCCTTTGAAACGGTCGTGCAGCCAGAGACGATGGTCGGCGTGCGCCAAGGCGTTCTCGACTTTCCATACGTTGAAGGCCTGCGCATGGACGAGGCGATGCATCCGCTGACGATGCTTGCGACTGGTATCTACGGCGAACCTTTGGCCAATCAGTCAGGTGCGCCGATCCGTTTGGTTGTGCCTTGGAAGTACGGCTTCAAATCGATCAAATCGATTGTGCGGATTACGGTGACCGAAGAACAGCCAGAAGCCACGTGGAATAGGATCAATCCGCGCGAATATGGCTTCTATAGTAATGTGAACCCAGAGGTGGATCACCCGCGCTGGTCGCAAGGGTCCGAGCGGCTGATCGGTGGCGGCTTGTTTGCAAAGCGTCAGGATACGCTCAAGTTCAACGGGTACGATGAGGTAGCAAACCTTTACGACGGCATGGACCTGCGCAAAGAGTTCTAAATCCCAAAAAGAGCCTGTGATTTGCGTGCACAACCTGTGCACCGCACGTGCACTGAAATGTCACCGCAAAAACGGACACTATATACATGATTATCGCGAACACGATGAATGGCGTTTTGCGCCGCGTACCCGCTTGGTCGATTTACGTGGCAGCGAGCGCCTGGACGGGGTGGATGTTCTACCTCGCGGCCACCAACCAAATGGGGCCAGAGCCGATAAATGCGCTAGAGCGCGAATATGGCGCAATGGGTCTTAAGCTGTTGATTGTGGGATTGGCCGTTACCCCACTGCGTACATGGACGGGAATCAACTTGATCAAGTTTCGCCGTGCGCTGGGCGTCACGACATTCTTTCTGATCCTCGCGCATTTTATGGTCTGGGCGATCTTGGATGTGCAAACATTCGCCCGCGTCTGGACCGAGATCGTAAAGCGGAAATATGTAACGGTTGGGATGGCGGCGTTTGTTCTACTGATCCCGCTTGCGGTGACATCGAACAACCTATCGATCCGCAAGATGGGGCCGCTTGCTTGGCGTAAGCTGCATAAGCTGGTCTATCCGATTGCGATATTGGGCGGCGTCCACTTTTTGTGGTTGGTTAAAGGGTTTCAAATCGAGCCGATCATTTACATGACTGTGATTGTCGCGCTGCTTGGGGCACGGGTCGTTTGGCACCGCAAAAAAGCCGTCTGATCTTCGGTGAGTGCGCTGGTTTTGTGAAAAGGTTTGGGCAAAGTCTGACTTGGACGTTAGCCGTGAGTGAGTTTATAATCTCCGCAAAGCAAGGTGCGCCGCATGATGTCGGTTTGCTGGGCAGCGGATTGGAATTTACACGCGATTTATCTCTATGACCAACAGAACCGCGTCGACTTGGTTGTGCAACATGCTTGACCTCGCAGGCCCTGGATACACAAGTGGCGAATGGATGGGGCCGAGAAACCGGCTTAGTCCATTTGACCGAGATGACCCTAAGAGCGTTTCAGACCACTGGCTCAATTTGCAACGGATTGATGCGGGGGTTACGAAAAACTTAGTTGTGAAACTCAACTACCCTCAGTTCACGAAATTTATTCCCCAAAGCGATCAGATCGATCCTGAACACCGTTTTGTTTTTCTGACCCGCGATAACAAGGTGGAGCAGGCAATCTCACAGTTTGCGCTTGAATTGACAGCAAAAGGCCAGAGCTTGACGCTTAAGTCATTGGATCCCGAAAGGATAACGGGACTTGTTGCCATTTTTGAAAAGTCGAACGCGCAGTGGGCTAAATGGTACGCAGAAAACGGAACCCAGCCCTATGTATTGTCCTATGAAGAGATGCGCGCACGCCCCAAGCAGCATGTCGCTGGTATCCTAAAGCACTTCGGCGATGACGATTTTGTAAATTCTGAGCAATTCGCAGCCTTGCCTGAAAAGGGTTTGGAAGTGTCGAATCCCGTAAACAAGCTAACGTATCGCACAGTTTGGGTTGCTGCGATGGATCGCTACATGAAGAATGATCCAGATTGGCACCATGAGCTGGACGTCGATGTCCCGCACGATGTCTTCATTGATCGCAGCTTGGCTGAAAAGTGACGCCTAGGCAGTGATGGCCTCAAAAGAGCAAAGTCGGCGCGGGTATCTGGGCCGAGACACTTAAGGCTTTTCATCTGCCCTACTCTCGTTCGGGCGAGGCAATGACGAGCGAACACTTACGCCGCACTGTCTTCGTGATCCGACCAGTGTTTGCCGCGCTGCCCCACGAAACACTATCATAATACTATGCGCGCGATCGCGAGCTTCCTCGCGCTGGCCCGTATGGCCACTGACAATATCAAGGTCAGGTTCCGCACCGTGTTATTGGTGCGCCTGTCGCCGCGCGTGTTGATCCTGCTGTTGTTGTTGATGTGACCCTACATCGGACGAGCAGCCCTAATTTCGGGGCTATTGGCGGATAGTTGGTTGCCAATGAGGCTGGAGCGGCAGTGAATCGCGGAATCGCAAAGGTGATTCATCTTCTCCATTGTGGCGCATGGCCGTCCCACAGCGATATGTAGTGTTAGTGTTGTGAGTGCTCGCTAATATTAAACCGATTTGACCCTAGGTCCACGACAGATAATTGCCCTAAGTCTGCCAAAACAAAGAAAAATCAGGTTTTTCGATAAAAAATCAGATTAAGCGAAAAAAGGGGTTGCGGGTCCCAGCTACTAACCTTAGAACCCCCCTTACCGGCGAGACAGACACTGTCGATACGGGGCGCCAGACGGG
>Ga0208165_1000774_pt1 | contig 4966 bp, 3 predicted proteins | sample Colrivmeta1546B3_FD_187636 | JGI IMG/M metagenome (GOLD analysis project Ga0208165, IMG submission 187636) | Estuarine microbial communities from the Columbia River estuary - metaG 1546B-3 (SPAdes) (version 2) | ecosystem: Environmental > Aquatic > Marine > Intertidal zone > Estuary | place: USA... | reverse complement strand
GTGACAGATCGCCACCGATCAGTTCGGCATTCGGGAATTTTTGCCGGGCAATACTCAGCGTCGTCGCGCCGCCGCAGCCGACTTCGTAGATTCGCTTCGGCTCGCTGACGCGCAACTGGTCGAGCACGCGCCCGCGTTGCGAACGGATATCCGCAAAGACATCGACGGCGGCATAGCCGCCATGCACGAACACGTACGGTCCGATGCCCGCCATGAACATCGGCTGGGTCATGTCGTAGCCGTCCCAGCCACCCGGTTCGAGGTGCCATTCGACACCCTCGTGATCTTCTCCACCAACTTCCACCCGAATGCGATCTTCGATAAGGCGGCTTTGCGTCGTATCTTCTTTAAGATCAAAATTGATGGTCCCGACCAAGCGGACTTCCTCAAGATTTTCGCCATGGTTGCGCGCAAAAAGAAAATGCCCCTCGATGAGGCCACGTTGATTCACCTGCTGAACAACCGTTACCCCGAGATCGACAACGTCTATGCGAACTATCAACCGGTTTTCCTGATCGACCAGATGATCGCGATTTGTGATTACGAAGGCATTCCCTATCAAATGACGCCAGAACTTATCGACCGCGCATGGGGCAATATGTTCGTGGCCGAAGAAGATATCGTACACTAAGACACTTAAACGATTGTGAGTGATGGTCCTCAGCACGACGCCATCACTCACAATCGCCCTTGACCATCGCCGCTCACGCGTCACTTTAGGGCTATGACCACCCTGCCCCCCTCCATCTCCAATTGGTTTGAAACCCGCGGCTGGTCGCTTCACCCGCATCAAATCGATATGCTGACCCGTGCACAGGACCCCTCCCTGCTGCTCATCGCACCCACGGGTGGCGGCAAAACTTTGGCTGGGTTTCTGCCGACATTGGCCGAACTTGCCGATGGTACTCACCAAGGCCTGCACACGTTATATGTGTCTCCGCTCAAAGCACTGGCCGCAGACATCAAACGCAACTTGCGCCGTCCCGTTGAGGATATCGGCCTGCCAATCCGCATCGAAGATCGCACAGGCGACACAAGCTATACGCAAAAACGCCGTCAACGCGCCGACCCGCCGCATATCCTGCTAACCACCCCGGAAAGTCTGGCGTTGCTGACCAGTTACGAGGATGCGCCCCGCATGTTCGCGGGACTGCAACGGGTCGTCATCGACGAAATCCACGCCCTCGCGGAGAGTAAACGTGGCGACCAACTGATGTTGGCCCTCAGCCGCCTGCAATCCGTCGCGCCCAACCTGCGCCGCGTCGGTCTTTCCGCCACCGTCGAAGACCCCGCAGCGATTGCCCATCTCTTGGCACGTCATCCAGACCTCTGCCCGATCCTGATTGCAGACGCAGGGCCAGAACCTGACATTGCCATTCTCACCACTGACGAACAGCCCCCTTGGTCGGGCGGTAGTGCAAAATACAGCATTCATGCAGTCCTCAGGGAAGTCAAAAATCATAAAACCACACTTATATTCCACAACACCCGTGCACAGGCCGAAATCTTCTTCCACAATCTCTGGCTCGCTAACGACGACTATCTGCCCATCGGCATCCACCACGGCAGCCTTGATCGCACCCAACGTGACCGCGTCGAGGCGGCGATGGTTGCGGGCGAACTCCGCGCTATCGTCTGTACTGGCACGCTTGATTTGGGCATCGACTGGGGCGACGTGGACCTTGTGATCCAGATCGGCGCGCCCAAAAACGTCAAACGCCTCGCGCAACGGATCGGCCGCGCCAACCACCGCTACAACGCGCCCTCCAAGGCATTGCTGGTTCCCGCCAACCGCTTTGAGGTCGTCGAATGTGTCGCAGCCCTAGAAGCCGTGAAAGCCCACGATCTTGACGGCGACCCACGCGGCGCAGGCCCCCGTGACGTGCTGTGCCAACACATCCTGATCACGGCCTGCGCGGGTCCGTTTGACGCAGATACGCTCTTCAACGAAGTTACGACCGTCGGCGCCTATAGCGCCCTCACCCGCCCCGCTTTCGACGACTGTTTGGATTTCTGCGCCACTGGCGGCTACGCGTTGCGCGCCTACGACAAATGGAAACGGCTATTGCAGCGACCAGACGGTCTGTGGCAATTGCGCGATCCCCGCGCCGCCCAACGCATCCGTATGAACATCGGCACGATCCAGGACACCGACACGCTCAAGGTTCGCCTCAAGGGCAACTTCAAGCCTTTGGGCGAGATAGAGGAGGCCTTTGCCGCAACCCTGACCAAAGGCGACACCTTCCTGATCGGTGGGCAAATCGTGCGCTATGAGGGGCTCCGCGACCTCACTGTCGAGGTCACCCGCCGCGCCGACAAAGCCCCGAAAATCGCGACCTTCGCCGGCACCAAATTCGCGACCTCAACACAGCTCTCGGCCCGTATCCTTGCCATGTTCCAACAACCCGACTGGCCCAATCTGCCCGCACACACAGCCGCTTGGCTTGCGTTGCAACGCGAGGTGTCACAGCTCCCGCAAGTGGGGCGTATCCTCGTGGAAAGCTTCCCCCATGACGGCTATGCTCATACCTGTTTCTACGGATTTGCAGGGCGTAATGCGCAGCAAACTCTTGGCCTACTGCTCACCCAGCGGATGGAGGAAAAGGGCCTTAACCCGCTTGGTTTTGTCGCCACTGATTACGCCACGCTAATCTGGGGCTTGGATGCGGTCACCGATTCTGCGGCATTGCTGACGCCTGACGGTCTGCGTGACGGGTTAGAGACTTGGCTCGCAGGTAACGCCGTGATGAAACGCACCTTCCGCGCGTCGGCCACCATTGCAGGGCTGATTGAGCGGAACTTACCCCAAGCCCGCAAATCGGGACGGCAGGCGACGTTTTCTAGCGATATCCTCTACGACACGCTCTCCAAATATGACCCCGAGCACCTAATGCTACAAATCACGCGCGAAGAGGCGATGCGCGGACTGGTTGATTTCGGGCGGATCGAAGAAATGCTCGCCCGCACTCAAGGAGCGATTGATCATGTCACCCTTGATCGCCTTTCACCGCTAGCGGCCCCTATGATGTTAGAGATGGGGCGCGTGCCGATTGCGGGCGAAGCGCGTGAACAATTGATGCGCAGGGCCGCTGCAGAATTGATGGCAGAGGCTGGTCTCGACCAGTTTAACGCATGAGCGGTCACGACTTTCAATTCTGCGGGGCCTCGCTTGTCGCATGCGCCAACGGCACGCTTTGGTTGCCCGAAAGTGAAACTCTCTGCGTTTCTGACTTGCATCTAGGTAAATCTGAGCGGATCGCGCGCCGCGCTGGCCTCATGCTGCCGCCGTTTGAAACCCTCGATACGCTGACGCGGTTGGGCGAAACGATCACCCGCCTTAATCCAAAAACCGTGATCTGCCTTGGGGATAGCTTTGACGATTTGACCGCCGCCAATGATCTCGCGCCAGACGCCAAATCACACATCATCCAACTGCAAGCGGGGCGTAAATGGCTTTGGATTGAGGGCAACCATGACGCAGGACCTGTCGATATCGGCGGCACGCACGTGGCGCAAACCACTATCGGGAACCTCACGCTCAGACATATCGCCACGGACGAAGAAGCCGAAATTTCGGGGCACTATCACCCCAAACATGCCGTTGCGGGTACAGCGCGACCTTGTTTTCTCTACGATACGCGGCGGCTTATCATGCCCGCTTTTGGCACCTACACTGGCGGTTTACGCAGCGATGCTGCGCCGCTTAAGGCGCTGTTCCCGCACGGCGCAATTGCGGTGCTGACTGGAAAATCGGCGATCGCTACGCCTCTTGGAAAAAACCAGCGGCCACAAGATTCCCGCGGTATGTCTTACTAACAGGCACCTCGACACCGCAGGCCAACTCGACAAATTCCTTATTCCCAACGCGCTTGCCCTCTTTGACAAATGCCATTGCAACCCAATGAGACCGATGCGTGCAAGGACCGAGAGTTTCGTCCATTTCTTTGACCGCGTCCGCGAACCGCATCAAAAGCCGGTGCTGGGTCCCGTCTTCCAAGAAAACAACGGTATAGTAATCCTCCACTGTGATGTGAGAAATCTTTCCTGTCACCCCTTCGGGCAGTCGCGAATAGAGCCGTGGAAGCTGATCCGCCAGTGCATCCTCTTCGGGGCTATTCAATAAAATCCAGGCAACCAAGATAGATGCGAAAGTGAAATTCAACAGCAGGACCTGCCAGAACGGCATATAGAATTCGGCAGGGCCAAGATATTCATTGCGGATGAACATGTAGTTGAGCGGCGCAAAGAGAATTGCGAACACGAATGCGCTTAACAATCCATGCAAAGCGCGGTGGTCTGTCGGGTAAATGAACCTCGCAATCGCGCAGGCCACCCCACCCACAACAAAGGCGATAATCCCCTGTGGCGCCCAAAATACGAGGCGTTCGGACATGTCCATTTGTTCATAAGTGCCAAAGGGGCCTGAGAACACATAAATCGTCGTGACGAGTGCCGCGAGAACGACATGCTTCACCCTGAATGTCGTTCGCACAAAGTTGTGGAAAAAATTATACACCTTATGCCCTACAAATTTACGCCCAATATATCTTTTCGAGATATCTCAAACGAAAATTTTTCAGAAGGGGAAAAATTCTTTAAACAACCATGTGCAACTTCAGAAAATCAAAGACTTACGCGGTAAGTCCTTCTGGCTCGGGCAAGCCATTCGCCCGGCAGCACGCAGTGATTGTATTGGCCAATAGACATGCAATCGTCATTGGCCCAACACCGCCCGGAACAGGCGTTATCGCACCTGCAACAGCCGCACAGCTTGCGTAATCCGCGTCGCCCACAAGACGTGTGCCACCCTCAGGTTTTTCAATGCGGTTAATACCTACGTCAACCACCGTCGCACCCGGCTTAATCCAATCGCCGATCACCATCTCGGGGCGACCAACGGCGGCCACGACGATATCAGCGCGGCGCACAACTTCGGCCAAATCTTTAGTGCGGCTATGGGCGATCG
>Ga0208165_1000692_pt1 | contig 5289 bp, 8 predicted proteins | sample Colrivmeta1546B3_FD_187636 | JGI IMG/M metagenome (GOLD analysis project Ga0208165, IMG submission 187636) | Estuarine microbial communities from the Columbia River estuary - metaG 1546B-3 (SPAdes) (version 2) | ecosystem: Environmental > Aquatic > Marine > Intertidal zone > Estuary | place: USA... | reverse complement strand
GACTGCTGGGCAGGCTCTGACCTACGACGGCACGGATTTAATCTGGGCGACTGTCGGTGGTGGTGGTGGATCATTCCTCCCACTTGCTGGTGGCACGATGACTGGTGCTATTGTCTTTGATGCAGTAGGCTTACAGAACATCGCCAAGGGTACATTCGACAACGGCACAGGTGGTTACAACGGCATCTCGCTGACCTGTGCTGTCGGCTATGAACTCAACTGGCAGGGTGGTCGCTTAACCAATTTTTATAGCGGATCGGCTCAACAAATCATCTTTGATAGCCCTCTGAATATTGCTTCGGCTGGCGGTATTACTTTTCCCGATACTACTGTTCAGACAACTGCATTCCCTGGATTTACTGGTTACGCTCCCCTTGATTCACCCGCCTTTACTGGAACGGCAACCTGGACAGGGTCTGGCGGGACGGTAAGCCTTAACGAGATGGGCATCGACCTATCGGCATCAACAGGTGGCGGTCAAGTGAAGGTTGGCTCATCTGGCATCACCTTTGCTGACTCTAGTGTGCAGACTACTGCCGCTTCGTCGGGACTTTCTCCATCGGAATTGTATTGGACATTTGTTGACCACCTTGATTTCTACGGCTCATATTGCCATATCCATCGCAACGCAAGCGGCGGTGGTAGTAACTTCCCTCGCGGTTTTACTTTGTGGAGTACAGAGGCGCTTACAGGTCAACCTGTTGCTGATTACAACTCATATAGGAATGAGTATGATGAAGTCCCAACATATGTAACAAACTACGGAAACTACCTTGAGGTTGGAGGATTTGTTTCAGGCACATACAACATCAAGTATGCCAACTCTGGGCTTAAAGGCGCTTAAAACTAATGAAAACACTCATTCACATTGAAGGCTGGTTTTGCATTTACGACAAGCAGACCAAGAAAGTGCTGATGCCTGCACGACCACTTGTGCCTAATGGAAAAACCACCTATGACGAGAGCAGGGTTGAAGTATTGACAGCGCCAACAGAGGCTGAACTTACTGCAAAGATTAATGCCATTTTAAACTAACTTTCTTAATATGATCTACCTCATTGCTATCGTTCTATCCCTACTGGCTGGCTTCGCCTGCGGTTTTCTTTTTTACCGCAACAATACTGCCAAGATCCAGGCCAAGGAGTCGGAGGGCAAGAAGTTGCTCGACGCTCTGAAGAAGCCCTAATTAACCCTAAAGCCATTTGGCTTTAACAACGGCTATGGCTATTAAAGCGAAATCTGGTCTAGACCGTTTTACGATTGGGTCGATTTTGGTAGTCACTATCATTGCCCTATCTGGATGCTCTAGCACCCCAGAGATTCCCAAGCAACCAGATGCCCCTACTGATGGAGGCATTGTGAATAAGGTTGGGAATGACCTGGATAAGTCTGACGGCCGTGTAGCCGCCGCCGTTACTGTAGCGCGCGAGAACGCCGATAAGCCTACTGTGGTAAAGGCCGAGACTGGCGTCGCCCTGTCATACCTACCAAAACCATCGGATGGCGACGTTGCCTTCGCCCGCCAGCGCGCGGCATCATCAGACTCTGCCGCCTATAAGGACGCCGAGGACGCGGGTCGTAAACTCCTTGCCAAGATTAACGACGATTGGGCAAATATGGAAGCCCAGCAGAAAGAGGCCGCTCGCGTATCGGCGCTCAAGGACGCCAAGATCAAGGAACTAACACAGGAGGTCGTTCGCGTTAAACAGGAAGCCAGTAATAACATCTGGAGTCTAACCGGGGCCGGCCTCGTCGTGGTCGGAGGTCTAGCCTGTGCCTTCGCTTCCATCCGCATCGGCATCCCCCTCCTGCTCTGCGGGGCTTTTGCTGCAGCCGTTCCTTTCATTATCGATTCTCCCTACTTTGAGTACATCGCCGGAACTACCCTCGTCGCCGTCTGTGGCTTGGGTCTGTGGTGGCTGTTCGACAAGGTGAGGGACTCCGTCAAAAACGATGTCCCCCCCTCCCCCAGCGAGTAACCCAGACGACTACCAGCAGGTCGTCAAGGATGGGGTGATTGCTTCAGCGCTTGGCTCTGGAGCTATGGTCGCCAGGCTTCTCCTCAGTACCACCCCCGTATCGCCTGGATGGGTAGTCAGGCGCGTCCTCGCCGCGGGCATCACGTCCTGCGTCGCCGGCTACGCGATTGCCGAGCACATCCAGAGCCCGGGCCTTCGCATGGGCGCCATCGGGGCAATCGGGTACTGCGCGCCCGAGGCCTTAGACTACCTTCTCAAGGCATTCAAAGCTCGCGCCGAAAAAGAAGTCGGGGCAATCGCTGGCAAGAAAACCAATGGCAAAGCAAAAGCCCCAAGCAAAGGAAAGCGAAAGCGGTAATCTGCTGATGGCCGTCGTCCTGCTGACGGGCTTCGCGGGCCTGTCCGCCCTGTCGTCGGCCTACATCGCCGGCTACGTCCTCGAGACGCTCCAATCTCGGGACGCCCTGGTCATGATCGTGACGGACGCGGGCATCAAGTCGGACTCCCAGCGCGTCGAGCAAGGCCTGTCGTCGGCGACGCTGGCCCTGAAGTCCGTCCGCGACCTTGGCTGGGCCTTGGCCGTGGGGTGCCTAGGGGTAGGGGTGGCGGTCTTCCTCCGTTCCCGCCGTCAAACGGCCTAGGAAGGGCACGGAGAGGCCTTTAAAGGGGTAGCCTATGGCCGACCTTGGGCTGACTTTTGACCCCCTGTAGACCCCTGTCAAAAGTTTCGGCAAAAGAGTTTGACGGAATGCATTTGGTCTGAGAGATTGGTCTGGCACCACCAAACACATGAGCACAATCAACCTGAACGCCCTGCCCCACGAATCCCTCTCCGCGATCTTCTTCGCCGACATGCAGCTCGTCGGCACCAAAGGCTACATCGGCGTCGGTTTCTTCTGGAACCTGGAGTACAAGTTTTACCTCCGTGACGCTTCGGTCGCCCAGCGCCGCAAGGTTCACCACGCCTTCCTGAAGGCCGGCCTCGACCTCGCCGGCCTGGCGCTGTTCGTGACCGTGCTCCAGTTCGCCATCCGTCCCCTGCTCGCGATGATCGACGAACCTGGACTCAAGGTCGCCTTCGTGCACTCGGCCTTCAATCTCTCGGCCGCGACGCTGGCGCTCATCCTCCTCCCCTGGCTCTGGCGCTATCTGGAGAGATATGTACCGAAATCCGAGGTGGGTGTTAGCGGTTAGCGGTTAGCGGTTGGAAAGCACACGAACTCAAGGGGAGACCGGAAACCGGATGATTGGCTGCGGGCATTCTCAGGTGGCGGGTGGCAGCCCCAGGTGGCGGGTGGCGGGAACGTCCAAGCCATCTCTCTGGGTCTCTTTCGTGCCTCCCTTGCCAACGTGTCAACCGGCCAACTGTGTGGCTTATCCATTCAGCCCTCCATTCAGTCCTCAACGCAGACCTCTACTCAGTCCTCCACTCAGCCCCTTGCCGTCGCATCCACCAACAGCCATGCCCAGGTCGCGACGACGCCTTCCGGCCGCGCGTTGAGGCGATCGTAGTCACGAAGGAGGGACTTGAGCTCGGACGGCGAGAAACGGGGATCACCGGTGACGCCGCTGCGATGCAGGTGACGGAAAAACTCGAGTGCGTTCGGGTAGAGCTCCTCGGACTCGAGCACGCCGTGCGCATGGACGTCGAACTGGGCTCCCTTGAGCAAGGCGAGCCACTGGGCTTCATCGCGCCAGCGCACGGGGCCTTCGCCCACGAGGTCCCGCAGTTCGTTCAGGCAAGGATCGCAAGGGACGCCGAGGAGGAGTCTTCCGCCGGCCGGCAAGGCCGCGCGCCAATGACGCAGCACCGCGGCGGGGTCGGCGGCCCAATGCAGGAGTCCGGTCGAGGCGAGCGCGCCGGACTTCTCGATGGGTCCGAAAGCGTTATGCACCGACCAGTTGGCGGCGGGGACGGCCTGACGACCCAGCTCGACCATCGCGGGCGAGCCATCGGTGGCGTCAACATTCACGCCCTGCGCGAGCAGCGCGGCCGTCAGAAAACCGGTACCGGCGCCGAGTTCGGTCACGCGAACGCCCCGACGGAACGGTGCGAAGGCGGCCAAGGCCTCGGCGAAACGCTTCTGCGGCGCGGCGTGCGCGCCATAACTGTCGGCTCGTTCGTCGAAGCGCATGGGCTTAGGGGGCGAGGAACTCGCGCAGGCCGTGCCCGAGTCCTTCGACAGTATGGCAGCCGACGACAGCTTGGCAAACGCCCACGGCGTCCAGGAGGGCGTCCTGATCGCCCACATAGGCTTCCCAGCCGGGGTTGAGCCCGTGACGTCCGTAGGTGATCAGCGAGATGCCAGCGGGCTGGGCCAGGATGTCCAAGCCGGCCTGCAGGTATTCCTTCTCGTAGGGCAATGCGTCGCCGACCAGCGGAGCCAGCCCGGCGCGCTTGCGGAAATCGGCCAAGGCCGCCGGGGCATCGGCATCGATCCAGCGGCGCAGCCACTTCACCTGGGTCTCGGAATGTTTCCCGCACTTGCCGTGCTCGGAACAGAAGGACGTGAACGGGGCGAAGAGCAGCACCTTGGCCGGGAACTTCACGCCACGGGCACCGGCCTCGAGCACGAGATGCGCGCCGAGCGACCACGCGATGACCGCATCGCAACCGGTCAGGTTCTCGGCGGCGCCCATGACGGGCGGATAGATGAGGTGCTCGGCATCGGGCGCATGCGCCAACGCGATGGCCTTCATCTCTTCGAGCGAGACGCCCCAGCCGCCGAGCCAGCCGATCTTCATGCGGTGACGCCTTTCAAGGCGGAGACAAAGGAGGACAACACGGCAGGGGAAAGGCCACGACGGAGCGAGATACGGATGCGTCCGGTGCGCACGGGCACCGTGGGCGGACGGATGGCGGACACCATGAAGCCGGCGGAGCGGAGCGCGGTGGCGTATTTCAGGGTGACGTCGGAATCGCCCAGGATGAGCGGGATGATCGGGGAGTCCCCCGAGGGTACGGCGAAACCGGCTTCGACGAGTCCGTCGCGCCAGGCGTGCGAGAGCGCATGGAGCTCGGCGCGTTCGCCGGACATGCCCTTCACGCGCTCGACGGCGGCGAGGGCGGCGGCGGCGCAGGACGGGGCGAGGTAGGTGGAGTAGACGAACTCGCCGGCGAAGTTGATCAGGGCGTCGCGGACCTCCGGGGCGTGCGAGAGCACATAGGCGCCCTGCGAGCCGAGGCCTTTACCGAGCGTGCCGACGACGATGTCCGCGGCGGCGAAAGCACCCTGCTCTTCCTGGAGTCCAGAACCGGTGGCGCCGTACCATCCCGTGGCGTGGGCTTCGTCGAGCACCCAGCAGAAGC
>Ga0208165_1000654_pt1 | contig 5458 bp, 7 predicted proteins | sample Colrivmeta1546B3_FD_187636 | JGI IMG/M metagenome (GOLD analysis project Ga0208165, IMG submission 187636) | Estuarine microbial communities from the Columbia River estuary - metaG 1546B-3 (SPAdes) (version 2) | ecosystem: Environmental > Aquatic > Marine > Intertidal zone > Estuary | place: USA... | reverse complement strand
AGCATTCATTCCATGCTCTGCAGCAGAAACAAAGTAAGCATCAATTGCGCGAACGTGTGCTGGATCTGGTTCCCCGCGCCAGCGAATCATCATGCGCTCAACAACTGTGTGTGCTTTATCAATTTCTGATTCTGGAATAGCTGGTGCAATTTGACCACGGGCTGCTTGTGCCAAATATGAAAGAACCATGACAGATGCACGTGCAAGGTTGCTGCGCGCCTCTGCATCATCAATATCTAGAAGTGGCTTGAAACCCCAAGCTGGTGCCAACATCGAAATTGCTGCCTGCACATCTACGCGCACATCACCTGAGTGCACTGGCAAAGGAAACTTTTCAGCATTTGGAAGACCTGGATTAAATTCATCATCAACTAGTAGTCCCCATACGTTTCCAAATGAAACGCGTCCAACTAGATCTTCAATATCAACTCCGCGATAGCGAAGCGCGCTACCTTCTTTATCGGGCTCAGCAATTTCAGATTCAAACGCAATTACACCTTCAAGACCTGGCTTGAAATCATCTGACACGGTGAGCTCCTTTTAGCGAAGTGAAGTTTCCTGCACGCCCAATTCTGCCCCTAAGAAAGGGGTGCTGGCGACCACGCGGCCATGAGGATGCGTTCAGAGCCAAAGTGAGGTTCGATACATCCATGGCCGAAAATGAGTTTTCTCGCGAAGAGATCCGTGCGATGCGCCGCTCCTATGGAGAGGCTGGCCTTGAGCATTTAGATGCAGACCCATTTAGCGCATTTTCTGAATGGCTGCGCCAGGCCCATGAGAACCCAATGATCGTTGAAGCAAATGCAATGGTGCTCTCAACTCTGGGCGATGATTCTTCTATTTCTACTAGAACAGTTTTACTCAAAGATATCTCTGATGGTGGATTTACTTTCTTTACTAACTACTCATCACGCAAAGCTCATGCAATGGAGAATAACGAACACGTCAGTTTGCTCTTTCCTTGGTTTGCCATGGAGCGCCAAGTTGCAATCAGTGGCGTAGCTGCAAAAGTTTCACAACAAGAGTCCGAAGATTATTTTGCAACTCGTCCTTGGGGTTCACAGATTGGTGCATGGGCAAGTCATCAATCATCACCTCTTGCAACACGTGAAGAGCTAGAACAACGCTATGAAGGGGCTGCAAAGAAATGGCCTGAAGGAACAAGCGTTCCATGTCCACCACATTGGGGCGGATATCGAGTTACTCCATTAACTATTGAATTTTGGCAGGGTCGTTATTCACGTTTACATGATCGTTTGCGATTTGAGAGAGATAACACCAACTCAAAGTGGGAATTGAACAGGTATTTCCCGTAGTTCTGCCCCAATAACAGCACATGCTTTAACCACACCATGGATTCTTGGTGTTACATGCATATCTACGCTTTAATACACCGTGCCTAAAACTTTTCAGCGAGATCGCTTTTTCTGGGTCGTCGCTACCCAAACCGCAATTGTTAACTTTTACTTAGGTGGCTTTGGGCCTGCGCAATCTCTTCTGCGCGCTGATCAGGGAACCTCACTAACTATTGCAGGCCTTCATGGAACAGCAATGGGAGTTGCATCCATTGCTGCTGGGTATGCCAACCCGCATTTGGCTCATAAATTTGGCCGTGCTAAGTCACAGTGGATAGGCCTTGGAATCTTCTTATTTGGGCTTTTCCTCTTTGTTATTTCACCACCAGTTTTTCTCACAATCCCTGCAACGTTGATTGCCGGATTTGGAACATCGATGGTTATTAACACGATGCTCTCTTCCATGTCTCACCATTATGGAAAAGCTGCAGAGGTTGCTATCCCACAAGCAAATGGAATCGCATCCGTCGGCTTTGTGACTGGCACCGCACTCATTGGAACAATTGCATCCCTCTATCCAAGCTTCTGGCGTTTAGGTCTACTGCTTGCAATTCCAGTTGCAGTGATTTTGGTTTTGGTGGGACGCGAAAAAGAAACTGAAGAACATGTGCCAGATGAGAGTGGACCACAAAGTGGAAAGATGTCACCAACATTTTGGCTGGCATGGGCTGGATTCGTGGCATGCATTTCATCAGAGTTTGCAACATCGTTCTGGGCCGCCGCACTTCTTAAAGATCGCGTTGGTTCAACTGCTGCTATCTCAACAGTTGCAATAGTTGCACTCGGCGCAGGAATGGGAGTCGGCCGTTGGTATGGAGGTTTAGTTTTAAAGAACTTCAAACTTGATAATCAGCTCTTAGGATTAGTTGCCCTTCAATTCATTGGTTTTACTGCCTTTTGGTTCTCCCACTCAATGATTATCAGTCTTATTTGTCTCTTTGTTATTGGCCTAGGTATCTCAATGCAGTTCGCATTGGCAGCAATTCGACTAGTGAGCTTTAGCGATAACCGCCCTGATTTAGCTGTGGGTAAGTTATCTCTAGCTGCTGGAATCGCTATTGGTGGGGCACCGTTCTTACTCGGCTTTTTAGGCGATAACTTCGGTATTTCACGTGCTTACATCATGGTGCCAGTACTCATCGCAATTGCATTTATCATTATTAAACTAACTCCATCCCACAGTGAGAAGGCATAAACAATGAGCTATAAAACTCGCAGAGTTATTACCTTAGTTGTACTTATTGGGCTCATTGTTTTAGTCGCGCTGAGCGGACTTTAAAACCGCAGCAACTGAGATATCAGCAGGCACATCCACGCGATCTTTGAACTTAAACCAAATTACAGTCGTTGCAATTAAACAAATGGCTCCGCAGGCGGCAATTGTTGATCTAATTCCAATAGCTTCTGCCATCAATCCAATCACCGGTGATCCAACTGGAGTTCCACCCATGAAAATCAAAAGATAGATACCCATTACTCGCCCGCGAATTGCTGGATCACTATTTACTTGAACAATGGAGTTTGCGGTAATCATGGTTATGAGGGCAGTGACACCACAGATAGGTAGAAAGATTGCATAGGCGGTGTAGTTAGGCAGTATTGAAAGCACCAGAATCGCTAATGCAAAAGCTCCCCCAGCCAAAATAACAAAGCGGGTTTTGCGAAAGCGCTCTAAGCGAGCAGATGCAATGGCACCTGAAAATGAACCAATAGCCACAAAGGTTCCAAGTAATCCATAAGCGGCAGGTCCCTTACCAAACTCTTTAGTTGCCATAAGAGCGTTAAAGATTTGAAAGTTCAGGCCAAAGGTTCCAAGGAAGAAAACAATCAACATGACCACATAAATATCCGGGCGGGCTAGCGCATAGTGCAGGCCTTCTCGCACATTGGTCTTCGACTTCGGTCGATCTTGATGGAAAAACTCTTTCTCATTCATCGCCATTAAGGCAGCGATTGCAAAGAGATATGAGAATCCATTAACTAAAAAGGATGGACCAGTGCCAAAAGCAGCGATAAGTAAGCCTGATATGGCAGGTCCTACTAAGCGCCCAGCGTTAAAGTTTGCAGAGTTAAGACTTACTGCATTAGGCAGATCATCTTGGCCAACGATGTCTGCAGCAAAGGTTTGGCGAACTGGTGCATCTATTGCAGTTGAAATACCAAGCACAGCAGCTAGTGCAAACACATGCCACAGCTCTACCTGATTTATCATGACAAGTGTGCCAAGTGTCAGTGCTGAAAATGCTCCTAAGGCATTGGTGCCAATTAAAAGTTTACGTTTATCAAAACGATCAGCAAAAGCGCCGCCATGGAGTGAAAAGAAAAGAAAGGGAGTGAATTGAATTGCTGTGACAATTCCTAGATAAATTCCGCTCTGAGTAAGTTCGAGAACGAGCCAATCTTGAGCAACGCGTTGAGCCCAGCTACCGATGTTGGAGATGGTGCTGGCAGGAAAAAGTATCCGGTAATTTCGGTGGCGAAATGAACGCCAGTTACCATCTACTTTTACGTTAAATCCCATTACTCTTCTCTCATGGCATCAAATATCGGCTCTGTTGTAACCCTAGTATCAATTGGAGTTCTCTGCTGGGTGATTGCCTTTGTCATTGCGTTGGCAGTAGGCGCAGATGCAAAAGTCATTTGGACATGCCTGGTTGGCGCAGGCCTAGGCCTGACTGGTATTCGATATTCAATTCGCCGCAATAAGCGCAGCGGAATTTAATTTAAGCCTCTAAAGCAGATGCAATACCGCGCAATACGCGGCCTAAACGCTCTGCTTCAACTGCTGATGGATGGCGGCCTTGGCGCAAACCATTTCCAACACGATCCAAAATCTTGATTGTGTCTTCAATCATTGCAGCTAAATCATCAGTATTAGCGCGTGAGTTTTCAGCAAGTGATGGAGGTGCATCAATGATGTGTACTGAGAGTGCTTGTGGTCCACGACGTGAATCAGCAATGCTGAATTCAAGCTTTGTTCCAGGCTTTACAGTTGCAACGCCTTCTGGAAGAGATGAAGCGGCAAGATAAACATCTTCGCCTTCATCATTTGCAATAAAACCGAAACCCTTTTCTAGGGAGAACCATTTAACGCGTCCTGTAGGCATGGGGAGGGCTCCTTGATTAAATCGTGTCTTCGTTTATGCCGCGGGGGTTGCGGTCAGGGCTTTAGTTTATCACCAGGTCAGTGAAGGTCGCTTCCGAGTGAGCGCCGCATCCATGATCAACAGAGACCACGCGTGCATCATCGGGGGAAATTGCATTTGCGCACACGCCAAAGGTTGCGCGTAGTGAGCCTGCGATAGGAAGAAAGAATCCGCATGAATGACATGGCTTAGGTGCAGCTTGTGCCAATGGTGCCTGTGGTCCGCGGTCTCCGTCATACCAACGCTTGGCTGCTTGATCGCGACCTTCAATAGACATTACTCGTGCACGACCAAAACCTAATTCAACTGCCATTGCAGTATCTAAATCTTCATCTTGTGGCAACGCAGATTGTCCAGGAACTAAACGTGCATCATCTAGTGAACTTGGAACGATGTCACCAACGCCAACATCACCCGGCAAAATACGATCGCGATATGGAATCCACTCTGGTGCAAGAAGTGCATCTGGGCCAGGCAGAACAACTAAATCACAAACAGTTGGCGTTGCATCTGCATCCACCTTTGCAACAGTGACGCACCAACGCCAGCCTTTATAGCCAGCAAGGTTTGCATTAAAGAGGTATGTGGCAACGCGGTTCTCGTCATCAAACTCAACGCTGATAAATGAACCAACATGATCACGCTTTTCTGCATGTTCAAAGATTGCAGTGTGGGCAAGATTTTTTGCATCAAAAGGAGCTGCTGCATTTGTCGCAGCCTTCTTCGATGTCTCCTTAGGCGCTTTTTTGCCCAATGATTTCTTTGCCATGTATATAGGGTAAAGCAGAACGCCGCCCTCGCGTTAATCGAGGACGGCGTTAGGCGCAATTTGTGGGCTTTAGAAGTCCATATCTCCGCCACCTTGTGGCATTGGTGCTGGATTCTTTTCTGGCTTATCTGCAATCACAGCTTCAGTTGTGATGAACAGGGCTGCGATAGATGCTGCGTTTTGTAGCG
>Ga0208165_1000643_pt1 | contig 5501 bp, 7 predicted proteins | sample Colrivmeta1546B3_FD_187636 | JGI IMG/M metagenome (GOLD analysis project Ga0208165, IMG submission 187636) | Estuarine microbial communities from the Columbia River estuary - metaG 1546B-3 (SPAdes) (version 2) | ecosystem: Environmental > Aquatic > Marine > Intertidal zone > Estuary | place: USA... | reverse complement strand
GCGATGAGGTTCGGCGATTGCGGGTCAAACCTGATAGTTTGGCGGCGGTCGCATGGGGTGAAGTCGGCGCGATTACTTACGATCCTTTGGAGCCCATCGTACGTTAGACAACGCAATCCCGCCCAATACCAAGACCCCTGCGCGGCCATCCGCATCGTCAGCTCTTCGCTTAAGAAAAGCACCCCACCCACAACCGCAATCACTGGCACGGACAATTGCGCCACCGCCGCCACTGTCGTCGGCAGTTGCGGCAAAACCCGATACCAAAGCGCGTAGCCCAGCCCTGACGTGACCGCCCCTGCCAAGGTTGCGGCAATCACGCCCCCTGCGCTGACTGCGCTCATGGAGCCGCCCAGCAGGGCCAACGCCACGATCGGCAGACAAAGGATGAAATTGCCAGTTGTGGCCAAAAGCGGATCCTTTGCGCCCTGCCCGAGGATTGTATAAGTAGCCCAGCCGATCGTAGCTGTGATCATCAAGAGCGTTACGACGATGGGCACAGCAAAACGCTCCGTGGGCCAAAGCAAAACAACACGACCGACCATTGCGAAAAAAGCACCAACCCAACGCATTCGCGGAATGGCTTGGCCGCGCCAAACGGCCCAGCCAAACATCATGATCTGTAACGAGCCGAATAAGATTAAAGCGCCAAGCCCCGCACCCAGCGTCAGATATGCCCAAGAAAACCCGAGCATATAAACCGCCAAAGCCAAGGCCCCGCGCCAGCGTGCAAGCACCCCATGAAACGGAGCCCCCCGCGCGCCATGACCAAAGCGGCCAGCATCACAGCCCCCGCCGCAACTCGCAGGGCGGCAAACGAAACCGCATCCATCCCGTAATGCGCGACACCAACGCGGGTCAAAATCGAGTTCGCGGCAAAGGCGCACATTATCAGGGCCACAAGGAAAAACAAACGCATGATGGCTCCATGAACGGCTGTCGGATCGGTATTAAAGTAGGATGGGTTTTAACCCATCACACCCCGTTGGAAGATGGGGGATAGATCAAATCTTGCGCAGGCGCACCCGCCAGACCGCACACCATGGTGTGATCAATCGGATAGGGACCGGTCAAGGCCGCAGCCCCCTTGCGCGAAAACCCGGCCTTCTCATAAAATGCAGGTTCGCCCAAGACGACCACAGGCGTCTGTGTGATCCGCGCCCATTCGGTCAACATGCCCGATCATGCGCTTGCCATACCCACGTCGCTGCACATCGGGCGCGATGGCCACTGGCGCCAGACACAACCAACCTTTGGGTTTGACCATATTTGAAAGCGCATAATAGCCGACTATCCGCCCCCCCATCGGCATCACCTGCTCGCCTGCTATCAGACGGGCCTTGCGTAACTTCGTGACCAGCTCCGCTTCCTCAGGTCCGCCAAAAGCATCACGGAGCAGAGCATCGACCTGCGCCTCCTCCCCCCGTTTCATATCGCGGGCAAATTCGGGGGTGTTGAACATGAAATTTCCTGACAGGGCGATGGGTTAAAACCCATCCTACGGGGATGTGCTTCGGCGGCAAGCGAGATCGCCTTGAGAACCCATTTGACCTAGCATCCCAATCGCCTCATACAAATTGTAATTCCTTTGGCCCCGCAATGAGGGTGAATAAAGTGGCCTATGATCTTTCTTGCTTCGACAACCTCGAAGGCGGCTACCTGAGCTTCGACATTTCAGATTTGACTACAGTCGTTGCGGCCATTCATGCCCGCTATGGCGTTCCCCAAAAAAATTCGCAAAACATCATGTGGCGCGACTTAGAATTTGGTGGTTGTAAATTCACATCTGACGAAGAATTTGACGATGTCTTCATCATGACGGGGTCAGACCGCGGCATTGAGGTACTCAAACTGATTTACCTAGACTTGACCTCGAGCAGCGCCCCACGCGCCTAAAGTGCCTCTCCTGCTGTGCCATTGGCGACTGGGCGCATGAAGGTAGGTCAACCCTAAACAAATCGCCCAGCATCAAATACTGTCACATTGGCCGCATCGACGTTTTCATAGATGGTTCCGTCAGTGGATCGCCCGTCGGAGGTCCAAACCGCCTGCGCCTTCAATATCGCGCCCTCTGCACCCCTCTCCAACACAACGTCGATCAGGTTGGGATTGAACTTTGACGCAACCAAATCGCGTGCTTCGAACGCGCGGACAAAGGCCTCTCGCGCGTGTCTTTGTCGCCGCGTAAGCGAACTTACGTATACAAAAATGGCCGCGATAAGTGGTGCAGAAAAAACCCCAATATCGGCACCAATGGCATAAAGGTGATTGGTAGGCAGCCCTAACAGGCCAGAGATTGGCCGCATGGATGTAGCGATTTTGAACACCACCGCGAGATAGAGCAGTGTCAGTGGCGCTAGGACAAAATACCAAACGGTTGTCTTGCGGGTCACGTCGGCAACGGTCCCGCCCAATTGAGTGCCTCGCTTTGTCAAATCGCCGCATCCTGTTTTGTCGTGTAACGCGCGTGGGCTCTTGCGGCCACTTAAAATGACTAGGGCTGCCCATTCCTGGTTACTCTGCCGCATCCGTTCCGACGCAGTCGCTGGGCATGGCAAGCGCTTGATATCTGGGTGTCCCTCCTTTGGGTACAGGGACGCCCTGCCATTCCTTAATACAAACAAACCCCTGAATATCATCCACAAAATCAAGATCGTCCGTTTGAAACATCATCTGCCCGCCTTCATAGCGCACAAAAATGTTTCGCTTATCGCCTTTGCCGTCATCAATCGTTTGAATATCGATAACCTCAGCTCAAATGTATTTCAGGCCCAGTCTATCCGATGGCAGTACCTGCAAGAACAACCAAGCGACGACGGAAAACACACCCATCATACCTAAAAAGGCTGCGATTTTTCTCGCTCTTTTCTTGCAGGCGTACACCGTCAGTCTGCTGTGAAGGTCATCATTCATATGATTGATATAGTCTTTGCTAATGAAAGAAAAAAGGGCGACCCATTGCTGGACCGCCCTTCCCTAATGATCGACAGTATCGGCTCTCGGCATTTCCTAGGGAAAGGCCTGTCGCCTGATCGGAGTTTTGCCCGAGGGCAAAAGCTCCTTACATCATGCCGCCCATGCCGCCCATGTCGGGCATGCCGCCACCGTTGCCGCCGTCTTTCGACGGACGATCAGCAACCATAGCTTCTGTGGTGATCAACAGGCCTGCAACAGATGCTGCGTACTGCAACGATGTGCGCACAACTTTGGCTGGATCGATCACGCCGAACTTGAACATGTCGCCATATTCTTCGGTCTGCGCGTTGAAACCAAACGCCTTGTCGGTAGATTCGCGGATTTTGCCAGCGACGACGGAACCGTCAACGCCAGAGTTCTCAGCGATCTGACGCAGTGGTGCTTCAAGTGCTTTACGCACAATCGCAATACCAACGTCTTGGTCAGAGTTTGCACCCTTCACGCCGTCAAGTGTCTTGCCAGCCTGAACCAGAGCAACACCACCACCAACAACGATACCTTCTTGAACCGCAGCACGTGTCGCGTTCAAAGCATCGTCAACGCGGTCTTTACGCTCTTTGACTTCTACTTCGGACATGCCACCGACGCGGATCACAGCAACACCGCCAGCCAATTTGGCAACGCGCTCTTGCAGCTTTTCACGGTCGTAGTCGGATGTTGTTTCTTCGATCTGGCCACGAATCTGCAATACGCGTGCGTCGATCTCAGCCTTCTCGCCGCCACCATCGATGATTGTTGTGGTGTCTTTGGTGATTGTCACGCGCTTGGCAGTACCAAGCATATCGATTGTGACGTTCTCAAGCTTCATGCCGAGGTCTTCGGAGATCACTTGACCGCCTGTCAGGATCGCGATGTCCTGCAGCATTGCCTTACGACGATCGCCAAAACCTGGCGCCTTAACAGCAGCAATTTTAAGGCCGCCGCGCAGTTTGTTCACCACAAGCGTTGCAAGAGCTTCGCCCTCAACATCCTCGGAGATGATCAGAAGTGGCTTGCCCGACTGGATCACAGCCTCAAGCAGTGGAACCATTGGCTGCAAAGAGCCAAGCTTCTTTTCGTGCAACAAGATGATCGCATCTTCGAGTTCAGCCGTCATCTTTTCCGTGTTGGTTGTGAAGTAAGGGGACAGGTAACCGCGGTCAAACTGCATGCCTTCAACAACGTCAGTCTCAGTCTCAAGACCTTTGTTCTCTTCAACAGTGATAACACCTTCGTTGCCAACTTTTTGCATCGCATCAGCGATCTGACGACCGATTTCTGCTTCGCCGTTAGCGGAGATTGTGCCGACCTGTGCAACTTCGTCGCTGTCGTTGACAGGACGTGCCATTGCGATGATCGATTCAACAACTTTCGCAGTTGCCATGTCGATGCCGCGCTTGAGGTCCATTGGGTTCATGCCAGCAGCAACGGATTTCATGCCTTCGCGAACGATCGCTTGAGCCAGAACTGTTGCTGTTGTTGTGCCGTCGCCAGCTTCGTCATTGGTACGGGAAGCAACTTCCTTAACCATCTGCGCGCCCATGTTTTCGAACTTGTCTTCCAGTTCGATTTCTTTGGCCACGGAAACACCATCTTTGGTGATGCGCGGTGCGCCGAAGGATTTGTCCAGAACCACGTTACGGCCCTTTGGACCAAGCGTGACCTTAACAGCGTCAGCCAGAATGTTGACGCCGCGAAGCATCTTATTACGGGCGTCTGTGCCGAATTTTACGTCTTTAGCAGCCATTTTCATGTGCTCCTTAATTGAATTTCATCAGATAGCGGTGATCAAACGGGTCCCTTAGAGGATGCCCAGAATGTCGCTTTCTTTCATGATCAACAGGTCTTCGCCGTCGATCTTAATCTCTGTGCCGGACCATTTGCCGAACAAAACTTTGTCGCCAGCTTTGACATCCATTGGGATCAGGTCGCCGCTTTCTTTGCGTGCGCCAGCGCCAGTGGAGACAACTTCGCCCTCAGCAGGCTTTTCTTTTGCGGCGTCTGGAATGATCAGACCGCCCTTAGTTTTCTCTTCGCCTTCAATGCGACGAACCAGAACGCGGTCGTGAAGTGGTGTAAATGCCATTTTGGAATTTCCCCAGTACGTGTTTCTCTTGCTGTTAGCACTCACCGTATGTGAGTGACAAAAGGTAGGTAAGGGAGCAAAATGGCTTCGTCAAGCGCAACACGAAATCAATTTTCGACGAAAATTGGAAAACCTTATCCGACGTCGGTTTTTCCGCGCCGATCATTGCGCAAATTGGCATAAAGCACATGGTTCCGCCAACGTCCGTTGATCTGCAAATAGGACTGGGCCACGCCCTCATATTTATAGCCGCATTGCTCTAGCAAACGACGGCTTGGCGTATTTTCAGGCAAACAGCCCGCCTCGATCCGGCTCAAATCCAGCATGCGGAACGCGTAATGCACCACCGCCTCAATCGCCTCTTTCATATAGCCTTGGCGCGCAAATGGCTCGCCGATCCAATACCCCGTCGTACCCGCCTGCGCAGGGCCACGGCGAATATTATCCAATGTAATCGCAC
>Ga0208165_1000575_pt1 | contig 5823 bp, 5 predicted proteins | sample Colrivmeta1546B3_FD_187636 | JGI IMG/M metagenome (GOLD analysis project Ga0208165, IMG submission 187636) | Estuarine microbial communities from the Columbia River estuary - metaG 1546B-3 (SPAdes) (version 2) | ecosystem: Environmental > Aquatic > Marine > Intertidal zone > Estuary | place: USA... | reverse complement strand
GCTTCGTTGCCTTGCGGCATAACGCCTGTGCTATGCGAGTGTGTGCTTATACGCTCTAGTGTAAACGGAGCAGCTTCATTAGTGCCTATCAACGGCTCGTGTCCACTCTGTACCATATATACATGGTTAGCCAGTGTGACGCACTTCCAATTGTTTGCTGTTGCTATATAACCTGCTGGCGTGTAATCAACCAACGTAGTATCACCAACAAATACTTTTAAATTACCTGCTGATAGCAACCTTCTATCGCCACTATAGTCAATAAACTGATGCAGCGTCTCTATTCCTCTGCTGCTGCCCAGCAAAGAAGCTCCGTTGGTTGTTGAGTACTGATAGCCCTTCCTAGCTCCGATACGTCCTAGCTGATCAATAACACAGTTGTCAGCTACAGCGGCAAACGAAGGGTCTAAGCCAATAGGAGAGTCTTGGGTGTTTAAACCAAAAAATCCTGGGGCTGAGATTGTAATGTTCTGTAGTTGTTGAGCCATTATACAGTCGTCCAGATAGTCTCTTCAGGATGTCTAGCAGCGTCTAGTGCAATAGCGTCTGACAAGGTACGATCAGCTAAAGCAAACAACTCTGCTGCGCTTGTTCCACCAGTCTCACCACGTTCTCTAGCGCCTAACGCTGTTGCTATCTGAATCACTGGTGACGAAGGTATTGACATTGTGTCAGTGTTTTCTGTCATGTCTGCTGTACGCAGCACCACGTTAAAGCGTAGCTGATAAGCACCGTCAGGGGCTGGGTAGAGGTCTACACCGCTATCGCCATTACTATCAATACCGTTCCAGCTGTAGTACTTAGGAGCTGCGTAGGGTATGTTAGCTTGGACGAGGAAGGCATTGTTCATCCACGTTGATGGACGATACTCCATAAACCAGTTAGAAGAGTCGTTAATAACGTCTAACACCTTAATACGATCTTGTGAGTCAACTAGCGTGTAGTTATAAACATTAGCTACTGTAGACACTGTTAGCGTTGTACGCAGTGCTGTCCAGTCCCAAGCATCTTCTACGGTTCGTTTAGCATCGTTGACAAACTCCCCAATAAGTTTTGAATAGTTGTTTTGATTAACAGAGTCTACTTCGTTCTCACGGAGTCTGCGTAGAACACTATTTACTAACTGTAGATATGTCATTATGAGTAGAACCTCTTTGTTGTGTCTTGATTTGTCAACATACCTTGAGAATAAGGATTGTTTATTGATGGCTGTTGTAGTTGAACATAGGGTGCTATTTCTTGGTTGCTTCCTATCTTGACATTAGATTTAAACAAATCAGCAAATAACAAGTCTGTTGTGCGTGTAGGAGATAGCATACCGTCTACGCCTGCAATACCTGTACCTGTGCCTGTGTCTTCTCCTTCACCAGTTCCTTCACCAGTGCCTTCACCAGTTCCTGTGCCTCCACCAGTCCCTTCACCAGTGCCAGTGCCTGTACCAGTTCCTGCGCCTGCTCCTGCGCCTGTACCATCACCTGTTCCAGTTCCTCCCGTCTCGCTTGTACCTGTGTCCAGAGAAGAACCACCTGTGCCGTCAACACCGCCGCCACCTGTAGCGCCTGTGTCTCCTTCGGCAGTCCCTGTACCTGCAGTTCCTTCACCCGTTCCAGTGCCTGTGCCTGTCCCACCCCCAACAACTGTTTCTTGGTAGTTTTTAAGTTCATCAGCAGACACAAGACCATCAGCGTTTAAGTCAGCGGTTTCAAAGGCTTTGTCTCCAGCTTCTCCACCAAACTCTTCATAGAATCTTAATAAATCCCAATTTAAAGGAGAGGGTTCTTCGGTTGGTTCGCCACTAGCGTCTAACGGGGGACTCGGTTGTGTATCAACAGGTCGTTCAACAGGAGTGCCATAAACAACTTCATAAGGAGTACCTGCGCGTAGCTCTTCAACAAACTTACCGCCCGCTTTAATGTATTCTTCTATAGGAAGCTCATTAGCCAACACAGCTTCATAGATTTGTTTTAGAAGAGTATCGCCGCCTTCGGCTTCACCGCCGGTGTCAGTACCACCAGCATTACCAGCGTCTCCACCAGCATCAGCACCCCCACCGCCAGCACCACCGCCAGCGTCTGCAGGAGGTTCGTACACAATAGGCTCTTGGTCATAGATAGGCGTTACATCTGGCTGTTCACTAGGAGGCATATCAGGAGTTGTGCCAGTAACTATTGTTTCATCACCTGACGCAGGATCAGTAATAGTTGTGGTTCCTTCTTGAGCTAATCTAGCTTCTTCAGCCAGTCGATCAGCTTCAGCTTGTTCAGCAACTATCTTGTCTTGCTCTGCTTTATTTGCAATTTCTTGTTGACGATCAGCTTCAGCCTGTGCTTCTCTCGCTAGTCTTTCTTGTTCTAGTGCTGTTGCTGCGTCCTTCTCTGCTTTAGCTGCGTCAGCGGCTGCTTTAGCGTCTGCTGCTGCTTTGTCTGCTGCTGCCTGCGCTGCTGCTCTATCTGCCTCTGCTTTCTCTGCTGCCGCCTTGTTAGCCGCTGCTTGCTCTGCCGCTGCTTTAGCTGCTTCTTGTTCTATTCGTTGTGTTTCAGCTTCTTGTTCTGCTTTAGCTTGAGCTTCTGCAGCAGCCTTGGCTTCAGCGTCTGCTTTAGCTTGTGCGTCTGCAGCAGCTTTAGCATCTGCAGCAGCTTTTGCTTGAGCTGCTTTAGCCGCTTCAAGTGTAGCAAGATCAGCCGCTTCTTGTTCTAACTTATCTGCTTTAGCTTTAGCATCTGCAGCGGCTTTAGCTTCTGCAGCAGCTTTCTCTTGTGCAGCTTGAGCATCTGCTGCAGCTTTGTCACGAGCTGCTTGAGCTTCTGCGGCTGCTTTAGCATCTGCAGCAGCCTTAGCATCAGCAGCGGCTTTTGCGTCAGCAGCAGCTTTAGCGTCTGCAGCAGCCTTAGCATCTGCTGCGGCTTTAGCGTCTGCAGCGGCTTTAGCTTGCGCTTCTGCGGCTGCTTTAGCTTCTGCGTCTGCCTTAGCTTTTGCATCTGCAGCGGCTTTAGCATCTGCTGCAGCTTTCTCTTGTGCAGCTTTAGCGGCTGCAGCGGCTTTAGCATTTGCCGCAGCTTTAGCGTCTGCATCAGCTTTAGCTTTAGCGTCTGCTGCGGCTTTAGCATCTGCGGCGGCTTTTGCTTGAGCGTCGGCGGCTGCTTTGGCTTCAGCGGCTGCTTTAGTCTGTGCTTCAACAGCAGCTTTAGCGTCTGCTTCAACTTTAGCAGCAGCTTTAGCTTTGCTATCTTTTACTTCTTTCATTGCGTTAAGAACCGCAGTAGCAGTTTTAACAGCATCGACACCAGACACGCCTGTAACTGCGTCTATTATCTTTTTAGCCTCTGACACTTCAGAGGCGCTTTCTAACAGAGACAACGGCTCTTTCAAACTACCAATAGCTTCTAATTGATCTAAGAGACTAACAGCACCGCTAGAAGCACTAAGAGCATCACCAGAAGCAACAAAGTCGTCCATATTGCGCGGAGCTGTTGGAGCGTTTGCAGTACCTGCAGTAGCTGCTTTTGCTGCTGGTGAGGTAAGTATATCGTAAGTACCTACAGCTAATTGTACAAGCTCTAGTGGACTAACACTTTCCCCTGCAGCAATCTTTGCTACTGTTGTCATAAGAGCAATAGGAAGAAAAACGGGAATCATGCCCATTACTTTTAAAAAGTTATCGTCTAATACAGACGTAGGCTTTACATAGACAGTACTATAAGTGCCAACTGGACCCATAGCGGCATACTCACCTTCTCCTTTATATTCTTTCCCCATTGTTTTAGAAAGAACATCCTCACCTAAACCAGTAGTTAAATAATAAGTTTGCCCGTTAATTTCTTTAGACAGTGGTACATTATTTTTAGTAATGTAGTCTGTAACAATATCAGTGCCAGCAGCTTTTCCTACAACATCTTTTCCTGCTGTAAAACCAGCTCTTACAAACTCACTAGGATCATAGTTAGTTAAACTGTATTCTTTATTTGTTTCGTCCATCTGTGACTGGACACCAGAAAAGAAATTAAGATAATTATTTAAAGCTTCTTCAGCACTTGTTAATTGCTGTGCTTCTCCGTATGACTGACGCTCTACGCCTTTATACGGTTCAACAGTTGGTGCTGCAGCAGCAGCTCGTCTAGCGTCCACAACTGCTTGATCTTCTGGGGACAGTTGCGAGTAAGGCAGCGCACCGCCATATTGATTAGTAGCTATTACCTTGTTTATGTCTACAGCAGGAGTATTAGTTGTCTTTACTTGCAGAGGAATATCTACAATAGGATCGTCAAAAACACTAGCAAAAGGATTTTCGTCTAAAGAGCTGACTAACAAGTTTGTTAAATCTTCAGGAGGTGCAGCCGTTGGCGCAGGTGCAGGTACAGGCGTTGGTCTTGGACGTGACGGAGCGCCGTCTTCTTTGTTTCTAGGAGCTGCCATAAGTTACTTCCTCATTTCCATAATCTTACTAGCGCCTCTAATACCAAAGCTAGAACTGATAGCTATGAATAATAAATATTGATACCACTCTGGCAACTTCTCTAATGCTACAAACCCTTCAGCAACTCTGTGTATTACAGTTACGTCATTGGCAGCAATAGCATAACCAACCATAAACACTGGTATAGCTAACACAAGAGTCCAGAACTCATCTTTCCAGCTATCACCAGACGCTTCAGCCATCTTGGTTTCCCAATCAGCATCGTTCTGTATAACTGACATTGTAGCTTCGTGTTTTGCTTTAGCTTGATCAGCTTTGTTAGACAAGTAACCTTTAGCTAAATCAGCAACTGGGCCAAGCAGAGCGGTGAAGATAGACATTATTTTTTACCTACAAGATTCTGAATGGTGTCTGATTCATATATCCTTATGCCTAGCCAGATAATAGTGAACAAAGAAGCCACAGGCGGTAGCCAAGCTGCTAAGGTCATAACGGCTGTAGACGCTGCTGCAATGTCTACTACTTCTTTACCTGATTCTATGGCCATATTACATCTTCCCTAAAATAAGTGTTGTTAGTTGATACAGCACACCTGACATTATAACTACCGCTGCCATGCCTGCTACGTTCCAAATGAATGCTTTACGCTTACGTGCTTGTGCGTACAGAGTCTTCTCTCGCTGCTCTCGTATCTTCCTACGCATACCCAATAACTCTTTGTAAGCGTCAGGGCCGTAGGTGTACATCAGCAGCTCTCGTAACTCTTTCTCTTGTTGCTTTATTCGCTTATCGTGCGCGTACATCTCTAGCGCTTCTTGCTCGACTGACTTAGACGCTACCAGCCTGCGAAAGATAGGTGGATTCTCTGCTTGTCTCTTAGCTTCGTTAAAGTCGCTAACAGCGCCATACCACTTACCCACTTGGCCTAGAGTATCTTCAATCTCCCTACCCATTGAGACCATTTTCTGTACAGTCTTGAAAGCACTTGTAGCCATTGCAACAGCAGTTATAGGATCAATCATAAATAACTACCTCTGCTGGGTCTACATACACTGGCTTGCAATAAGCGTGTACAGGTGTGTGATAGCGTCTTATAGTTCCCTGTATTGTTAACTCTTCAGCGAACCATCTACATCTTGTTATGTCGTGCCAGTAGCTAGTGGCCTCTGCGTCAACAGTACCGTCGATCAGGACTATCAACGCAAAGACCAGCTTCATGCTACCAAGGTGTACCAGCTACTGAAGTAGGTGCAGCCATCTCAGCAAGCTGTGCGTCAAGACCAGCTTCCAGAGCTTCTACGTCCATAGACTCTTGCACCCAGCCAATGACAGCTTCTTCAGTGAGAGCGTCAAAGGCTACAAAGTCTACTTTCTCTACGTCAGGTGTAAAGCCACAAGTGCCATAAGAG
>Ga0208165_1000557_pt1 | contig 5947 bp, 6 predicted proteins | sample Colrivmeta1546B3_FD_187636 | JGI IMG/M metagenome (GOLD analysis project Ga0208165, IMG submission 187636) | Estuarine microbial communities from the Columbia River estuary - metaG 1546B-3 (SPAdes) (version 2) | ecosystem: Environmental > Aquatic > Marine > Intertidal zone > Estuary | place: USA... | reverse complement strand
ATCCACGACACTGACGGCAGCGCGTGCGAGGGCGCTGAGCCATTCGGACCGCCAGAGGATCAGACGAACCAAAAACCAACCCGAAAGGAGTGCCGCCGCGAGGGAGATGAATTCGGGCACCCTTTACTTCTTGAAAATGCGCTTGATACGCGACCACAGCGTATACCCCAAGGCGAGAAGGACGATGCCCGAAATAAGGAGAACAAGGATTAAGGACCCCACGCCCATGCCGGGCCCGATGTATAGAAAGGAAAGAACCATGAATCAGAAAAATGTAAACAACAAAGATACCCCCGAATGAAAAAATGCATTTTGCCCCGGCCCACAGCAAAAAACCGCCTCGACGCATGCGCGAAGAGGCGGTCGCTTGATATTCAGCGCAAAGTCTTTTATCGAGGCTCCTTGCCCTTCTTTCCTTGGTATTTTTTGTAGGCCATGGCCCCGCCCGCAGCGATCAAGGCGACTAGTCCACCATCCAATGGGACGGGAGGTGCGGGAGGTGTCCCTTCGGGGGTATACCAAGGCTCCTCATAGTCGAACATCCCTTGAAATGTTTGGTCAAAGGGATTCATATCATCGCCCGATTGTGCCACCATGGTGAACCCAAAAAGGATGAAAAGACTCGTGTATAGTGCTTTCATATTTTCTAGTACTGAATAACGATTTTCTCTCTGACCGAACTATGAGGTCCAACCAGCTCAAGGATGTATAAACCTCCTTTTTGTGGAGCTTCTACGGATAGCATTTCGCTTGTGATCTGTCCCCCAAAAATCTCCTGTCCGTTCATGGCATACAACCGGTATTCCGTAAAGGCACAATCGGGGCAATTCATGATAATCAAATGATGATCTTGATAGACAATGAAGTGTTGCCCCGGTATTTCATCTTCCCCAACGGTGTTTAAACTGAAGTGCAAAGCAAATCGGGGCGCTTCCTGGCTCCATCCTCCATGGGTGAATGTGACGTCTTGGGTGGTCAAATCATGAAAGGACTGAGTAAGTTTATCTTCGAGATAGACTTGGTACGTTTGCCCTTGGGTTATCTGATCTAGATGGACCCTGAACTTGGAGCCGGGAGTACTAAAATCAAATCCCATCGGGAGAATTTTCGATCCTTGAATCTCCACCGCATTGATTGCGATTTCTTCTGCATCGACATACGTATAGACATTTGGCATACTGGCGCCATTGGTCATTTTCCAGGCATCAAATGCCCCATCAAAACCATCTTGTGCACCAAGTATGTTTGAAACCCAAAGGCGGTCTTGCACCGTGGTATCGGACAACTGAGAAACCTTGACAACGAGGTTGTCGGGAAGCGTTTTAAAATAGGTTTGTGGGGTCGTTACCGTTCCGTTGGAGGCCATAGTGGTCGAAATCGATGCCCCTGAGGAGGTTGCTTGCACCCAAAACCCCTGCATCGGGGGAATCAAAGGACTCGAAATCCCTCCAGCGCTGTAATACTTGTAGGCCGAAGTGGCCTCGTCCCAAATGTAAAAGGCCGAAGTGACATTCGTCAATGAAACCGTAGACCAGTCAAGGCTGCAGGTATACGGATTGCCGATTAAGTTCCACCCTGTTCCGGATCCACCCGCAAGTGAATTGGACCCAAAGTATCCCAGGGTATGCGTCATTGAGGTGTTTGGGGTTCCTGTCACACTCACGCTGGCCGCCGCGGTCAGAAAAGGGATTTGCGTTGCATCTACTCTTGCCGCGAAGCCGAGTCCCGCGGTAGAAATGTTGGAACCGATCGCCGCCCAATTTCCAACATTCGCGTCATACGAATAGAGTTGTGTATTGTCCCCGGAGGTGGTAGTAAAGCCTGTGGAAACAGGGGAAGAAATCGTATGAGATCCGGCTTCTAAGTATTGTTTTTGGACGACCGTTCCTGCTCCCGAAGCTGTACCGCTCAATTTCAATTGTGAATACTCCGTAGTGGATGCATTGAGCGTGATAGTTCCCGCGTTCGACAGATTACCACCCAGTTGCATAAAGGACCCCGAGTTCACCGTTAACGATGCCCCACTAGATAGGGTTAAATCTTGCGCAAAAACGGACTGAACACATGTACACGCTAAAATGGTCAGGGAGGTATAAAATGTATTCATGATCTTAGTTTGAATTGAGGGTCAGGCAGAAGAATAACACAATCGCGTCTAATGCCTACGCTTAGTCTTTAGTTTGATGCTACACTTGATGTGGCTTGGGATTGTTGTACGGCTAAAAAGCGAACCATCTCTTCAAGGGCCGCAATCTTTGCGTCTTGTTCTGACATCTTCAACTCTTGCTCATTAATGGCATTAATCAACACGGGAACAAGTCCTTGATAGTTGACCGATAGGATGCCATCAGCGCCTTCCGTAACCAGTTCTGGGAATACGGCTTGCACCTCTTGGGCCAATACCCCAATCTTGGGGGTGTGCTCCTCATCCTTGAGGAAAGTGTAAGTCTTGCCTTCTATCTGATGGAGTTTGTCCAGCGTGGAACCCAGCGGTTGGATGTTGTCCTTTAGGCGTGCATCCGAGTTGATGGTTAAATCTCCAGCGAGAGTGGCATTGCCGTTAAAGTATACCACGAAGGCATCGGATTTATTATTCCATAGAGTACCATTTCCTATGACAAAGGCTGCATTATCCGTATCGAAAGAGCTTCCACTGCCTCCAGTTGTCACACTGCTGTTCACAGAATTATATCTTCCTATACTAACAGACGCATAATCATAAGCACTTGTTCCATCCCCCATTGTAGTAGATCGAAAACCAGAGGCATAAGTGTATGAACCTAGTGCAGTAGCCGCTGTACCGGCGGCCGTGGTGTTATCCCCGATCGCTGTGGAGTAATCGCCGGTAGCTCCCTTGTAGGTGCTGTTACTAAGAGAAATACTAAGATCAATAGCATTCGACCCGATATTTCCATAATGAATAGGATCGGCGGTGGAAAATCTCCAACCAGTTTTGCCGGATTCAGTAAATCGTTGCAAATAATCCAAGGAATATTGACCCGATACTACAAACGGCAAGGCCAAAAAGATAGAAGCGATAGTCTTTTTCATCATGTGAGGTGTTGTAAGCGTGAACGTCTAGATACACCTCTCCATTGGAAATGCATATGTTCAAGGAATATATGCAAACGAGTCTATTTTTGAGCCCAATTCGAATTAAATTTTTTTTCTGATTTTCAATAAGTTTTGATGAAAACTGAGGCTGGGTCTTAAGATTGAAACTACACTTGATGTGGCTTGGGATTGTTGTACGGCTAAAAAGCGAACCTTCTCTTCTACTTCAGCTTTGGCCCACAACAAAAAACCGCCTCGACGCATGCGCGAAGAGGCGGTCTTGCCGGAGAGGCGCATCGCACCTCTGATCTGTAGCCCCGGCAGGAATCGAACCTGCATCTTAGGCTCCGGAAACCCACATACTATCCATTGTACTACGGAGCCAAACCAGGCAGCAAAAGTAGTTCTTACCTTAGGAAAATGAATAAGAAATCTCGCCCATTCTTGGTCCTCGGACTCTTGGTCGTTTTGACGTCATGTCACGCCCCCTCTAAATCCGATTCCTCCGTGGTCCCGGGAGAAGATGCCATCCATGCAACCATGGATGCTTGGCATCAAGCGGCTAGCTCCGCAGATAGCCTGACATACTTTGGGACGATGGCTTCCCAGGAAAGCATCTTCTTGGGGACGGATGAAACAGAGCGGTGGACCACAGCCGAATTCAAAATTTGGAGCCGGAAATTTTTCCAACGTGCTTCCGCCTGGACCTTCGTTCCTGTTCTGGGTGAACGCCACGTCACAATTCGTGGGGATGTGGCCTGGCTGGATGAAAAGCTGGACTCGGAGCACATGGGGCAATGCCGAGGAACAGGGATTTTGGTCTACGACGGGGACGCGCAGGCGTGGAAAATTGCCCACTATACGCTGTCGTTTGCGGTGCCCAACGAAGTGGCGGATGCCGTGATTGATACCATCGCCCATTGGAATCGCTCTAAATTGCCAAAGTGACCCCGCCCATTCGGGTATTCGGCATGGATTTTGGAACTTTACGGGTAAACCCGCTCACTATGCGCCAGTTCTTGGTTCTCCCCACCCTGCTCTTCACCGGACTCTTCTTAACGGTCCGCTGCACCCATGAGCCATTGAATCCCATCGATCCAAATCCCATCGACTCCACAGGCTCAGGAGGAAACTGCGATCCCGATACGGTGTACTTTCAACAGGAGGTCCTTCCCCTCATTGTTTCCAGTTGTGCCATGAGTGGCTGCCACGATGCGGCTTCAGCCCAAGACGGGGTGGTCCTGACATCCTACTCGACGATCATGAATACGGGGGATGTGAAGGCCGGCCAGCCTAACAACAGTGAGTTGTATGAGGTCCTCATAGAAACGGATCCAGACAAAATCATGCCGCCTCCCCCCGCTTCCCTCACCGCGGCCCAAATCCAACTCATCAAAACTTGGATAAAACAAGGCGCACGAAATAACTCCTGTGAATCAGGCTGTGACACCACGGTGTACACGTTTAGCGGCACCATTCAACCCATGTTGCAGAATTTCTGCGTGGGCTGCCATGCCGGCGCGAGTGCCTCTGCCTATGTCCAACTAGATTCCCATGCCGGCGTGGTGGCCGCTACGGGCAACAACCGCCTCCTGGGAGCAGTCAAGCACCAAAGTGGTTTTGCGGCGATGCCGCCCAATGGCAATGCCCTCACGGACTGCCAAATCCAACAACTGGAAAAGTGGATTGCGGCCGGAGCGCCGAACAACTAAGACGTCGCCTATATTCGTGCCCATGACACACTCACTGGGCCTATTTCTGCTGCGCGCAGGCACCTCCTTTTTGATGATTCCCCATGGATGGGCGAAGTACGAACGGCTAAGCCACGCATTGGCGGCAGATGAACCTGTGAAGTTTATGGACTTTTTGGGCCTCGGTACAACCATCTCCCTAGCCCTGACCATTTTTGGGGAGCTCATTGCTCCGGCGCTCATTTTGGTGGGCTTCAAAACACGCTGGATGGCGGCACCCGCCGCTTTCACCATGTTGGTGGCTGCCTTTGTGGCGCATGGTTCAGACCCCTTGGCCGACAAAGAACACGCCCTCCTCTATGCCTTGGCCTTTTTAGCGGTACTGCTGCTAGGCCCCGGTCGTTGGAGCCTTGACTCTTGGCTCTCAGAGCGAAAAGCCTAGGTTGAAACCCGACTACTTTTTTGTTCGGCCGAGGCGATCAAAGGCATCGGAAAACCAAAGCATGATTACCCCAAAGGCGATCCCCGAAATCAAGAGAATTTGGGCCATGCCTGGTTGCGCTGTGAAGGAGAGTTTTAGCAAGATGGTGGACACCACAAAGCTGGAATTCCGGATAATCACGGGAAAATCGTCTGTATAGAGCAGCGTGAAGAGCAAGATGCAGACATCACTCATGATGAGGAACGTGTAGAACGTATCAAAAAAGATGTGGTTGACATCCACCGTTCCGGCCAGCGACCATCCCAAGACAGGGCCCAACCACGTCACCAGACTGTAGACACTTAATGCGACAAAGACGGCCAACAGGGCCACCGACAGGGACTCCTTCGCCCGCACGAAGCCTTGGAGTTTTGGGCCAATAAGCTGCTCCTCGTCTTTTTCAACCGAATGCGGCGCGTACATACCGCTAATGCGATAAAACAGATAAATCAAGCCGAAAACCACCACCACGGTCCCTAAATCGCGCATTAAATCCAATTGCCACCATTCTGCCACTTGACGGGAAGCCAAATCCGACTGACTTAAGTCCTTGAAAATGCTCCGAATGAGAATCAAGGTCATGATTTCATACTGCTTGCCGATGTAAATGGTGGTGGACCTGCGCAGGTAGTATATAAGCAGGTAAGCCTCGTAAATCAATAGTAGAGAGAAGGGGGTGTAGATAGCTTGGGTCGGGTGGGCAAGCAAGGCCCATCCTTGC
>Ga0208165_1000533_pt1 | contig 6073 bp, 1 predicted proteins | sample Colrivmeta1546B3_FD_187636 | JGI IMG/M metagenome (GOLD analysis project Ga0208165, IMG submission 187636) | Estuarine microbial communities from the Columbia River estuary - metaG 1546B-3 (SPAdes) (version 2) | ecosystem: Environmental > Aquatic > Marine > Intertidal zone > Estuary | place: USA... | reverse complement strand
AAAAATAGAATGGCATTAGTACGGGTATATAAGAAATGCTATGTCTATAAATCTATCATTGCCTATAAATCTATCATTGGCTGAAATTCAATTAGAACTTGAAATGGGAAGTAACATTAATAATAAAACATATTCATTTAGATATATCAACCGTTCTAACATATCTAATCATACTGAACTATTAGATAATATAATATGAATGAATATTAAAAACGCTGGATTCGTTTCTGTATCGAAAGTATTGAATGATTTCATACTATATTGTACTTCAGAAGATTGTAATATTAACTTAAGAATGAGTCAAGAAGCATGTATATCGTTCATTAAATATAATATGTGTAGTTATAATATATTAACTTCATATCAGAAAAATAGTGGTAAGAGTATTCTCCATTTCACTATAGATACAGATCAATTCAATGAGCTATACTTTAATTTACCTATGATCATAGAACCAAATGAATGAGTACTTAATGATACGCGATCCAATGGGATTAAAGGTGGATATTTGCATAACTCTGAAGATATCATAAAGCTTAAACATAATAAAGGTGTTATTAATAATGTTGATGTAACTATGTCTAACGAATATATTGATTTAATTAATAAACTACATAAAATAAAATACAATAAATCTTGTATATTCTCAACTTTAGAAGAACATAATAAAATATATGAAGAAAATATCTTAAAATTAAATAATATGAAACAAGATAGTGACTATGAAAAGAAGTTATATTATATGTTCAAATGTGAATATATTGATCCTTTGAAAACACTTTTAACAGCATATCAGGATTTTACTGATATTATAAATAGATATCAGATAAATAACTTCCATTTTCTATTTAACGCCTGTTTTAGAGGTAGAATTTATGTTTCAGGGTTAATATCACCAACATCTGATAAAATATTAAGAAAGCATATAACTCCTTATGGATATGTGAATAAAAATAAAGTAATCGAAATGGATGCTACTGCTAGTATATTACAAATATTAGCCACCATTTCATGTAGCATTGAGCTTGCTAAAATTACAAATCTTTTAACAACCACAGGTATTAATACATGATCTTGAATTCATGAACAAGTAATTAGTAAGACTAAGGATGAACAACAACAAGTAATAGATAATTATTTTAAGGTAAATAAAGGTAAAAGGTTTGATATTAATGATATATACCCTAGCATAGGAATTATTGATAGAGATATAGTTAAAACTACTATCATGAGAATATTATACGGAAGTAATCCTTTTCAGATTTCTAAAGATATTAAAAAAGAATATAATTTACATAAACTATCTTATAAACATATATTATTAGTATACGCAACCTTTTTATATCACTTTCCTGAAGAAATAAATATATTAAAAATAATTAAAACTATAAATAATACTATAATAAAGAATGAAAATAGAGGTATGTATATTGATAACAACTTCATTAGTTTTAGAAATACATATTATAAATCAACTAAAGAAATTATTAGATTTAAAGATAATAATAATAAAAGAAGAGAAGTTGAAATAACTTTGATTGATAAAACTAAGTTAGATATTAGGAAGTCAAATAATGCATCTTCTCCAAATTTCTTTCATAGTATTGATTCTGGTATTTGTTTATCTATAATTAAAACTTTCTTGTTTAATAGTAAATTTATATTAACTATACATGACGCTTTTATGGTATACGAAGAAGACTCAATTATGATCACTCAAGAATATAATAAGGAATTGTATCGATACAATAGTAAAATAATAGATCTAATTGATGATGTTATAGATAAAGTAAAATTTACTAAAACAGATAACGAGTTTATTATAAATTATCAAGAGAAATTAAAATGTAGAAGGAAAATATATAGAAATATGTCTTCCGAATTATTAAATTCAAAATTTTCATTAAAACGAGGATATCATACATCAAAAGAAAATAATGAAATTATAAGATATGAAATTAAACTTTCCTCACTTGAAACAAGTTTGCCATATTTTTTACAATTATTGTTAAATGAAATAAAATTGATTCCTATACAAATATTAGTTACTGCTAGGGTTCAAATTTACTCATTTAATGTGAAATATAACGGTGGTTATAGACAAAAGGTTTCAAGTAAAGTATTTACACTAGATAAAATAGAAGATTGTATTGAAGAATTCTGAGCTAAGTTTGATAACTACGGTGATGACTTAGATTATATTCCAGTAGTACAAACTATAAGATTCTCTTATTTATCGGATTTATCTCTTAAAATAATAAAGGAGGTACATGATAAAATACTATCGACAACTAGCGGTAAGCCTGAATTTATGGATAATGAGTTATGATATAAATTATCCAGTATTATAGAGCATAAAGCTAAAGATGAATCGAAAATCGTTGAGGGTATGTCTACAAATACTTATAACACTATTAAAAATATGTTTAATGATGATAATTCTATTATACATAGTAATATAAATGATAGTAATATGAATGATAGTAATATAAATGATAGTAATATAAATGATAGTAATATAAATGATAGTAATATAATAAATACAAATATAGAAAATGATAATATAGTAATTGAGAATAATACTAATATAGAAAATAGTATTATATTAAATAAATATGAAAAGAGATATGAAAGGATATGTCGTTTTCTAAATAAAGAAATGAGTAAACCTAAACAAGAACAAAATAAAAGAATAATACATAATAAAAAGAGTTTAGCCAGTTATTATGTTAAAACATATAATTTAACTAAAAGACATTATTCTTCTACTAAATATATTTGAGATATTGAGTATACTAAAATAATTAATGAGTTGAAAAATATTATGAATAATAAGCTAAAAACTGAACATGATAAGATAGTTTCAAAATTCGGAGTAGATAAAGCTGAATATTATAATAAATTAAAATACATACCAACTCTATCAAATAAAAGAAGGAAAAGTGGTAAAAACATAGTAATAACAGCAGACTTCGAAACTGTTGTTTATGAAAATAAACATTATGTGTTTTGTTCTTCTATTTCATATAATATAAGAAAACATTCAGAACTTGAATGTGTTGCTAATTATATTAATAAAAGAAAACTTAATGAAGATTTAAGTAATATAAAAGAATTATCTGAAGATCTGCTAATTAATTTCTGAAATAGACTTGATGAAATAGTTCGAACCGAATACAATCTTAAAGACACGATAATAGTGTATTTTCATAATATGGATAAGTTTGATGGAGTGTTTTTATATCATATTATAATTCATTTACTAAAATCACAACGTATATCATTAGATGATATTGAATTTATGAATAGAAATTATATAACATATCAAATTACTGTAGGTAGAATTAATTTTAGAGATAGTTTGCATGTATTACCAGGAAGTTTACAAAAGCTAGCTCAATCTTTTCTTGGTGAAAGTAAGAAATCTATAGATATTAAATTTGATTATAATTCAATAACAAATAACGATGTAAATATATCTGAATATTGTAAACATGATAGTAGACTGTTATATAATATATTAATGAAATTTATAGAAAGTATTGATAATATGTATAATATTAATCCTACCACATGCATAACTACTTCCTCTTTAGCTTTTAAAATATTAAGAATGCACTATATTAATAATTATCAAATACAAAATACTAGTAAAAATCAAAATATACATAGATTTATTTATGATAGTTATAGAGGTGGTATCAGTACAGTGATAACCCCTATATCTCATGAATATAAATTAACACATATTGATATAAATTCTAGCTATCCATCATCTATGACAAAAGATCTACCTAAAGGATTAGGAATGTGAATAACAGGAAATCATAGAAAAGAATTAAACTCTAATATTATGGAAATAAATGATAATGGACTTAAATTATTCGGTTTCTTTGATGTGTTAATAAAAGTTGAGCCATGTAGAATTATTTCACCACTTATAATAAAATATAATGGAAAACTTACAGACGTATTAGGTGAAATTAGAGTTACATTATTCAGCGAAGAATTGAATTTCATTCTTAAGAATGGAGGAATTTTACTTAAAATAAAATCAGGTTTAGTATATGAAAGATGTAAATATTTAAAAGATTTCGCTAACTCATTGTATGAACAAAGAAAATCTACTACTAATAAAGTTGAAGAAGTTATTTATAAATTAATATTAAATAGCGCATATGGAAGATTTGCTTTAAAGGAATATAACGAAAAAGTGTATCTAGCTACAAATAATGAATTTGATGAAGTTAGTAAATATAGAGAAGTTAGTAATGATATAAATTTAGGAGATGAATATACATTATTTAATCTTCATACGACAAATGATGATGAAAAAGTGAGTCTTGATGATAAAAGAGTGGAGTATATTATTAATAACGCACAAAGAGTAGAAGCTTTAAGGGGAATACAAGTAGCTAGTGCAATTACTTCTTACAGTAGAATGTTATTACTTCAACAAGCCTTTGATATAATAGATAATGGTGGCAATATTTACTATATGGATACTGATTCAATTTATACAGATATTGATTATAATAAATTAGAAAGTATTGGTAATATATCTGAAAAACTGGGTGATTGAAAGTTAGAAGATAGACTATTGAGAGGTATATTTATACAATCTAAATTTTATATAACGCAAAAGAAGAATGGTCCTGTTCATATTACTAATATAAAATTAAAAGGTATACCTTCAAGTGCAGTAGATGAAATGAAACAAAATGAAAATATATGAAAACTACTTGAATCAAGATACGAAGGAAACGCACTTAAAATAAACGTTGATAAATACTTTCTTAGAAATATTAAAGATCAATCTATAAATGTAAAGAAGAATATTGAATATGTATTAAAAGAAAATATGAATTTTAAAAGATTAAAAGTTTATAATGATGAAAATAAGTGAATTTCTACTACACCCATTAATATTAAATATGATACTGTTAAAACCATATATAAAAGTTATAATATTATAGATAATAAACATAGAAATTTAGATACTAAGGTATTTAATAATAATATTAAAAATATTATTGATGAATATGAATCTTATATTAATAAATTATTAAATCATAGTCGTATAAAAATACCATTTAAATATTCTATTAAATTAAATACATACCAACTAGCTCAGTATGAGTTAAGAATGATGCTTATAAAGAAATGTAACCATAAAGTTAGAGTTATATTTGATATTGATAATCTTGGAATAGCATCTTCAACTTTTACAAGTATAGGAGAAGCTATAAACTTTGTAGCTTATACTGAAGAAGTTTACCAAGATTATATACTAAATTATTGTATGATTGTAAATAAAATAGATAATAAATCTCAAGCTACTAAAGTATTATCTGCAAGTTTAGATTCTTGCATATCTATTATTGATAGATCTGAAATTTTAATTAATGAAGTAAGTGATTTATTAAAAGAATTCATTAAACATTTAAAGGCTGAAAATATTGTTGAATCTTTAACAGAATATTATAATTTTAAGTATGATTATATTATAGATATTACTGAAAGATTAATAAAAGTTTTTAATATCCACTATTCTCACCCTGCTTTATTGAGAGGCATTCTTGATGAAATAATTAAAGGATATGATATTTCAATGGGTCTACCTTATATGATATTTGATACAGAAACTAAAAAATCTAATACACCAGAAATATAAATATTTAATTCGCTATCAGAACATTATATTACTACAACAATCTTACGGTTGTAGGAGGGACTTTCCTTCCCCTACACCCCTCCCATTATTACGTTACATTAATTAACTATTATATATTATTACAACAATATTTTATTTAATTCGCTAAACGCTATCAAAACATTATATTATTACAACAATCTTACGGTTGTAGGAGGGGACTTTCCTTCCCCTACACCCCTCCCATTATTACGTTGCATTAATTAACTATTATATATTATTACAACAATATTTTATTTAATTCGCTATCAAAACATTATATTATTACAACAATCTTACGGTTGTAGGAGGGGACTTTCCTTCCCCTACACCCCTCCCATTATTACGTTGCATTTATAATATTAATGCTATCTTATTTTT
>Ga0208165_1000525_pt1 | contig 6115 bp, 8 predicted proteins | sample Colrivmeta1546B3_FD_187636 | JGI IMG/M metagenome (GOLD analysis project Ga0208165, IMG submission 187636) | Estuarine microbial communities from the Columbia River estuary - metaG 1546B-3 (SPAdes) (version 2) | ecosystem: Environmental > Aquatic > Marine > Intertidal zone > Estuary | place: USA... | reverse complement strand
ACGCACTTGCGACCGAAGAAGCGAGCCTGCACAAGGTCATCGACTACTCAAAACCCGACGGCAAACTGTCGTTCGACCGCCTGACCAACGTGGCATTTTCCTTCACCAACCATGAAGAAAGCCAGCCCGCGCACCTGACGCTCAAAGACGCCTCCGTGCCAATCGCGGTCAACCTGCCCAAATTTAACGAGCCCGCCCAACGCTACTGTCCTGCAGGCGTTTACGAAGTGATCACAGAAGAAGGCAAAGAGCCACGCTTCCAGATTAACTTCCAAAACTGCGTGCATTGCAAAACCTGCGATATCAAAGACCCAAGCCAAAACATCACATGGACCGTCCCACAAGGTGGCGACGGCCCCAACTACCCGAACATGTAAACGATCAAAGGCCCTGCGATTTGCGGGGCCTTTTACCTGAGAATTTCGGACTGCCATAAAGTGGCAACCTCAAAACGCTCCAAAACAAATCAGTTCTTGTTGCCTTGCTGGAAATAGTACTCTTCTGCTGCTTCTTCTCATTAATCGCTACTAATTTCACCTGCGAGAGAAGCCAGTGCAAATTTGGCGGTTCTCCGAGAAACCGTTTGGCCGTAATTCCTGCCTAGGTCAAACGCCAACTTATATGCATTGAGAATAACGTGCACAGTCCCAATTGAAATTGGATCTTCCGATGCGATCTCCAACATTATATTTTCCGGAACGAACTCAACATCTTCAATACCGCCAACGTGATCGGAACCTTCAGCAGAAATTTCCCATACCTCCCAGTTGCCACTTTTGGTAGTGTCGGGTCCGGCAATTGTATAACTATCAAAAAAAAGATCTTCTGGCTGCCTGTGAAATACTAGAGTTAATCTATCTTCTACTTTTGTAATTTTCATGGCTAGTTTCCAAATCGATCAGGGGTTTTGAATTTCCACTCATTATGATCCGACAAAATGCGCGTGTAAACTTGGTGCACGCCCAGTGCACGCTCTGTGCACGTAAATCACACCCCTTTTCGGCGCATATCCGCGGTTCACGGCAAGTTCGATTGCGGCCAAGGCCACGGCCCGATACCCTGCATCCAAACATGCCCAACCAGAGGTCATATTCGTGACAAAACGCGCCATACTAACCGCGACCTTCCTAATCGCTCTCCTGCCGTTTTCGGCCGCAGCCGAGCCCAAAGCAGGGGCGTACCTTGCCGCACGCCAAGCCGCAAAAGATAGTGCTTTTAGCACAAGTGCCGCCTATTTTCGCGAAAGCCTGGAAGCCGACCCGCTGAACCCATATCTGCTTGAGAATGCAATGATTTCGCACATGGGACTTGGTGACTTTGCGGCCGCGAAACCCTTTGCCTCCATGATGGTTGATGCAGACTTCAAAAGCCAAATGGCCCATCTGGTGCTAAGCGTCAGCGCGGCCAATGAAGACGACTGGGACACTGTGACTACCAACCTCGACGCAGAGCAAGATATCGGCCCCTTGGTCGACGGTTTGACCCGTGCTTGGGCGCTTGTTGGCAAAGGTCAAATGACCGACGCAATCACCGCCTTTGACGAAGTCATCGCATCCCCCGGTCTTGGCGCTTATGGATTATATAACAAGGCATTAGCTATCGCTTACGTCGGTGACTTTGAGGGGGCTGATGCGATCTTTGCGGGCAGCCCGCAGAACGGTTTGCGCTACACCCGTCGCAGCGCAATTGCCCACGCCCAGATCCTGAGCCAGCTTGCCAGGAATGCCGATGCAATCGCCTTGTTAGACACCATTTTTGGCACACAAACCGACGCGACTTTGGCCCAAATTCGCAATGATTTGTCGCAAGAACAACAGGTGCCGTTCACCTATGTGCGCGGCGCTAAAGATGGGATGTCTGAGATCTATCTTACGCTGGCTCAGGCGCTCGTTGGGGATGCAGATGACGGCTATACTTTGCTTTATGCGCGGGCCTCGGCCTTTCTAAACCCAAACAATTCGGATGCGATCCTGCTTGCTGCCGAACTGCTTGATAATATGGGGCAGCACGAATTATCGGCTGCGACATTTAGCTCGGTCGTATCAGAAGACCCCGCCTTTCTAGCCGCCGAACTTGGACGCGCAGAGACCCTCAGAAAAGCTGGCAAAATTGGCGTCGCGATTGAAGTCTTAGAGGCCCTCGCCAGCAAACACCCCGACATGCCCCGCGTGTTTGCGACCGCAGGCGACACCTACCGCGAAAACGACGAACTCGACAAAGCAAAGACCGCCTATTCGCGCGCCCTAGACCTCTATGATGATGCCGATCCGCTCAAGTGGTTTATCTACTATGCGCGCGGGATCACCAATCATCTGCTGGATGATTGGCCCGCCGCCGAGGCCGATTTCCGCGCAGCACTTAAGCTCAACAAAGATCAACCCCAAGTGCTTAATTACCTTGGATATTCTATGGTAGAGCGCAATGTGAACATGGAAGAAGCACTGCAAATGATCGAGACCGCCGTCGCCGCCGAGCCGCAGAATGGCGCGATTGTGGATAGTCTTGGTTGGGTGCTTTATCAGCGCGGCGAATATGAAGATGCCGTTGTGCACCTTGAAAACTCGGCGTCGCTTTTACCCGTTGATCCCATCATCAATGATCACTTAGGAGACGGCCTTTGGGCCGTTGGCAGGTTTGTCGAAGCCCGTTTCCAATGGAACCGCGCCCTCTCGTTTGACCCGACAGAGGAAGACGCCATCCGCATTCGCCGTAAGCTAGAAATCGGTCTTGATGCCGTGTTGGAACAGGACGGCGAACCGCCGTTGCGTGCCAAAAATGGCGATAATTAAGGACAGCGCACCTGCGAAGATCAACCTGACGCTCCATGTGACGGGCCAGCGCAGTGATGGCTATCACTTGCTGGATAGTTTGGTCGTCTTTGCAGGGATTTGTGATGAAATCACAGCGACAATTGCGCCTGATTTACAGATCAAAGTTGGCGGTCCTTTTGCGATGGGTGTCCCCACGGATGACACCAATCTGATCATGCGTGCAGCCTATGCTTTGCGTGCCGCGCGGGGTGTCACCTTGGGTGCGCACTTGACGCTCGAAAAGAACCTGCCACATGCCGCCGGCATTGGTAGCGGCTCCTCTGATGCCGCGATGGCCTTATCGATGCTAGCCGCTTTGTGGGATGTTGAACCGCTGTCTCCCAAAGCGCCCGAAGTCATTGCATTGGGGGCTGATGTGCCGGTGTGCATGAAAGCGCCAAGCCCGATCCGCATGGAAGGCATAGGCGAACGCTTAACCCTTTGGCCCGCCTTGCCTGACTGTGCTCTTGTCTTGGTCAACCCTATGGTCGACGTGCCCACTGGCGCGGTGTTCGCAGGGCTTAAGAGCAAGAAGAACGCCAGCATGGGCACCTTACCTGCGGCGATGGATTTTGACAAATTTGCATCATGGCTATCGCAGCAACGTAATGATCTAGAGGCCCCTGCACGCAACATAGCACCTCAGGTGGACGACGCGCTTAAAGCCTTGGGAAGAATGCCACAAGTCGTGCATGCGGGGATGTCTGGATCGGGGGCCACATGTTATGGCCTTGTCCGCACAATCGGCGACGCACGTCAGGTTGCCCGCACCTTGCAGGTCGGGAATATGGGCTGGTGGGTAGCGCCTGCGCCGTTGCTTTAAGTGATCCGCGCGACCACGTAATCGGCCAGATCAATCAGCATAGTTTTCAGTGCGTGATCGGGCAATGGCGAGAGCGAGGCTTTTGCCTTTTCCGACCATTCAATCGCCGTATCGCGCGTGCTCTCCATTGTGCCGTGGCGCTCGAGGATTACCATCGCTTTTTCGAGGTCACCCTCGGCCTGATTACCTTTAGCTATCGTACGTTTCCAGAATGCCCGCTCGTCGGCATCACCTGCCGCAATGGCGCGGATCACAGGGAGCGTCAGTTTACGCTCGCGGAAATCGTCGCCAACGTTTTTGCCAATAGCGCTTGTCCCGCCGTAGTCGAGCAAGTCATCGACAATCTGGAACGAGATACCAAGCCCGTCACCGTAGTTAAACAACGCCTTCACCAGCGTCTCATCCGCCGCTGCAATCACGCCGCCGACTTCCATAGCAGCTGAGAAAAGCGCTGCTGTTTTGCCGCGCACTACCTTGAAGTAGATCTCTTCGGTGGTAGCCAGATCGGCAGCGGCGGTCAGTTGTAAAACCTCGCCCTCAGCAATCGTGGCCGAGGCGTTTGCAAGGATATCAAGCACCCGTATCGAGCCCGTCTCGACCATCAACTGGAATGAGCGCGCAAAGAGATAATCGCCAACCAGAACGCTGCTGGTGTTATCCCAAAGAAGGTTTGCAGTGGGCCGTCCGCGCCGCTTATCGCTTTCATCAACAACGTCGTCGTGTAGCAAGGTTGCTGTGTGAATAAACTCAACCGTTGCCGCCAAATGCACGTGATACGGGCCGTCGTAGCCGCACATCCGCGCGGCCGCGAGTGTCAGCATAGGACGCAAGCGTTTACCGCCCGCCTCAACCAAATGCGCAGTCACTTCAGGTATGCGTGGTGCGTGTTCCGAGGCCATGCGCGCGCGGATCATCTCGTTCACCGCCGCCATGTCTTCGGCCAAGGCCTCTGCCAGTTTTTCGTGCGGTTTGGTGGCTGCTGCATCAAGGCTCATAGCGAATTCCGTCATCAGAATAGACAAAGACGTAAACGATGCTTACGTCATAGATATGAAAGAGCTTTTACGCACCAACGACCCTACTGTCATCGCTTACGCTACCGCACTTTTGGACAGTGAGGGTATAGCTTGCTTCCAGTTCGACGTAAACATGAGCGTCCTCGAAGGATCAATCGGAATAATGCCGCGCCGACTGATGGTAATTGACCGTGATTTGTTCATGGCCGAAGCGATCATGCGTGACAATGAGATTGATTTGGGGCGTTAGGGTGGAGACAACAAACGATCTTTTCCTTGGTGGTAAGGTTACTGCGTTGCAACCTGCCAAAGGCTACCGCGCTGGGATCGATGCCGTTTTGCTCGCCGCGAGTGTGCCCGCAAAGGCGGGTGAGACCGTCCTGGAGCTCGGTTGCGGTGTTGGGGTTGCGTCGCTTTGTCTCGCAGCGAGGGTCGAGGGAGTGGAGATAACGGGCGTTGAATTGCAGCCTGAGTATGCCGCACTTGCCGAGAAAAATGGCCTGACGGTCGTGAACGCCGATTTGCGTGCCTTGCCTGCGGACTTACGCAATCGCCAATTTACCCATGTGATGATGAACCCACCCTATTTTGACCGCGCCGCTGGCTCTGCGGCCCCTGATGCGGGGCGCGATATTGCGATGGGTGGTGATACACCCTTGGGCGATTGGATTGACGTCGCGATTAAGCGTTTGGCCCCAAAGGGGTATTTCACGATGATCCTGCGGATTGAACGCCTGCCCGAGGTTTTATCTGCGCTTCTGGGGCGAATCGGATCTGTTGTTGTGCGGCCCATTTCAGCGCGTGTTGGCAGCGCACCGCACCTGTTTTTGCTGCAAGCGCGGCATTCTGGCCGTGCGCCATTTCGGCTTACGGCCCCGCTTGTGATGCACGATGGCACGATGCATGACGCGGACCGCGAAAACTACACTGCACATGTGCGTGAAATACTGCGCAATGGAGCCAGTTTTAGCCTAGCTGATTAATATTTTGGCAATCTTTAGCCGTAATTCTGGAATTCGCATGAACATGCTGCCCTGCGGCGTGACAGATGGGAAAAGATGTGGTGCAGTAGGGATGTTATTAAAACACCAGAGGAGGACGACCATGAGTGTAAGTTCACACATCGAGCAACTGAAAAAGAAGCACCAAAACCTCTCAGACTCAGTGGAGACGCTGCAACGCAGCCCTGCATCCACAGACGCGGAAATCGCGACGCTGAAAAAGCAGAAACTGGCGATCAAAGAAGAGATCAGCAAGTTAAGCGCGCACTAACGCGCCAACATGAATTAGCGACAAAAAAGGGGCCGAAAAATCGGCCCCTTTTTTCGTTTTAGCAGAGCGGTTTAGCTCATGTATTGGCCACCATTCGCGGAAATTGTGGAGCCTGTGATAAAGCCTGCATCGTCGGACGCGAGGAACAAAACGGTGCGAGCAATCTCGGATGCTTCACCCAAACGTCCCACCGG
>Ga0208165_1000426_pt1 | contig 6911 bp, 4 predicted proteins | sample Colrivmeta1546B3_FD_187636 | JGI IMG/M metagenome (GOLD analysis project Ga0208165, IMG submission 187636) | Estuarine microbial communities from the Columbia River estuary - metaG 1546B-3 (SPAdes) (version 2) | ecosystem: Environmental > Aquatic > Marine > Intertidal zone > Estuary | place: USA... | reverse complement strand
TTTATTAACGACCGCTATGGCCACGATGTCGGCGACGATGTGCTTCACGCGATTGGCGTACTTCTTAGCGAGCCTTTGCGCGGCGAAGACGTGGTCGCACGCTGGGGCGGCAACGAATTTATGGTGTTGCTGCCTACCGCAAACGCCGAAGCCGCCACCAATATCGCCGAGCGGCTGCGCGCTCAAGCGGGAAAATTACTCATGGAGGCACAGGGCGATAAACTGCGTATATCCCTCAGCGTCGGCGTCGCCTCTATCGATAAATGCACCGGCATAGACGACCTCATCTCAACCGCTGAAAACGGCCTTTATCAAGCCCAGCATATGGGCCGCGACATGGTTGTGGTTGGCTAGCCGTCGTTTACCATCGCGACAGTTCAGCACTGCGAATAGCGATAACAATCTATCACGTGATCGTTGACCATGCCTGTTGCCTGCATATGGGCGTAGCAAATGGTTGTACCAAAAAACTTGAACCCACGTTTTTTCATATCCTTGCTGATAGTGTCTGACAGCGCTGTGGAGGCGGGGATATCTGTGTGCGACCGAAAAGCGTTTTGAATCGGCGTGCCATCGACAAAGCCCCAAAAATACGCGCTAAAACTGCCAAATTCCTGCTGAACTTGAATAAAACAACGCGCATTTGAAATCGCACTGGTGATTTTTAAACGGTTGCGCACAATGCCCGCATCTAACATTAGGCGTTCGACATCCCGCTCTGTGAAGGCAGCCACTTTCTGCACATCAAAATTGGCAAAGGCTTTGCGGTAGTTCTCCCGTTTGCGCAACACGGTAATCCACGACAGTCCCGCCTGCGCCCCTTCAAGTAACAGAAACTCAAATAGCGTCTGATCATCATAGCGAGGCACGCCCCACTCGGTGTCGTGGTACTGGCGGTAAAAAGGGTCTTCACCGCACCAAATGCATCGCTGCTTATCTATCATTTGCGTTTCCTTTCGTTGTAGCCTAGGGTTACACGTTAGAGCTTGGCAGGCTATTTGTCTATCTCTAACACCCCCCAGAGCCCCGTTGATTAAGGTAATTTCAGCGCCATGAAAAAACACTTCCCCGCCATTCGCCCCTACAAAAAACAGTTTATCGCCGTTACGCCGCCTCATAAATTGTATGTGGAACAGTCGGGCAATCCTGATGGCATACCTGTGCTTTTTGTACACGGCGGCCCCGGCGGTGGAACAACAGTCACCGACCGCTGCTTTTTTGACCCTGAAAAATACCGAATTATTTTGTTCGATCAGCGCGGCGCGGGGCAATCGACACCCCATGCGCGGTTGGAAGACAATAATACCGCCGCTCTCATCGCCGACATTGAAACAATTCGCACCACATTAAAAATTGATCGCTGGGTTGTGTTTGGTGGTTCATGGGGGTCCACCTTAGGACTGGTGTATGCGCAGACCTATCCTGAATTGGTGCTCGGATTAATTTTGCGCGGTATATTTCTCTGCCGCGACGAAGATATTCACTGGTTTTATCAAGACGGTGCCGGACGTATTTTCCCCGACTACTGGCAGCAATATTGCCAAGTTATCCCAGAGGCTGAGCGCAGCGATATGGTCGCGGCATTCTACAAGCGCTTGACCGGTGACAACGAACTTGAGCGCATGGCCGCTGCGAAAGCGTGGTCAATTTGGGAGGGTCGATGCGCAACGCTGCAAGCCAATCACGCCGTGGTTGATCGCTTTGCCAATCCGCATATGGCGCTGGCTATGGCGCGTATCGAAGCGCATTTCTTTATCAACAAATCATTCTTAGAGCACGACCAAATTATTAAAAACGCCCACCGGTTGAAGGACATTCCCGGCACAATTGTGCATGGTCGCTATGACATGGTCTGCCCGGTCAATCAGGCCTTCGCGCTCAGCAATGCATGGCCAAGCGCAAAATTAGAAATCATTGCCGATGCAGGACACTCGTCAGGGGAACCCGGCATTACTGACGCACTGATTCGCGCGACCAACAAGCTCGCCTTTCAGTTAGAGAAAACCACAGAGTGACGCTGGCCTAACCAGCCCCTTTTAATTGAGCAACCAAGCGCTGATGAAACCCTTCAAAACCGCCGTTGCTCATAATCACAACGTGTAGCTTTGCCGCCCCTGCAGCACTCTGTCGCACGGTCTGCAACAGACTTTCAATATCGCTGCAAACCAAGGCTGGTACAGCGGAGTGTGTCGCCACCGCTTGAAGATCCCAGTTAATGGCAGCACTTTTATACCAGAGCGCCTGATCAGCCGCCGCCACCGAGCTGCTCAACGCGGCTTGATGCAAGCCCATCTTCATAGTTGCCGAGCGCGGCTCAATAATTGCCACAATCGTCTCGTCGCCCACTTTCGCGCGCAGCCCCTCGAGGGTCGTTTTAATCGCTGTTGGGTGGTGCGCAAAATCGTCATAGACTGAAATCGCGCTGTCTTGATAAATCAATTCCATGCGACGTTTCACGCCAATAAACTCACATAGCGCAGCGGCCGCCGCAGGTAAACTGACGCCCACCGTACTCGCCGCAACCATTGCCGCGACAGCGTTCGCCACATTATGCAGTCCGCTATGTCGCCACAGCACACTAGCCAATTGACCCTCAGGATCGGTCACCTGAAAATGTGAGCCGTCTTTTTCTAAAAGCTGATACTGCCAATCACTCTTGTGGGCGCGTCCATCGCCCTCGGAAAATGTGCGCAATTGACTCCAACAGCCGCGATCAACCACTTGCTGTAAATTCTTCTCGCCAGCGGGATAGATAACATAGCCGCTGCGTGGCACCGTGCGCAGCATGTGATGAAATTGTTTTTGAATCGCGGGCAAATCATCAAAGATATCCGCATGATCAAACTCGAGGTTATTCATCACAACGGTATTGCTGTGGTAGTGCACAAACTTAGAGCGTTTATCAAAAAATGCACTGTCGTACTCATCTGCCTCCACAACAAAATAGCCCTTCTCCTCGCCACTCAATCGCGCCGACAAGCCGAAATCCACCGGTACACCGCCAATTAAAAAGCCAGGTTTTAAGCCCGCATAATCAAGGATTTTTGCCAACATACTGCTGGTCGTCGTCTTGCCATGAGTACCTGATACCGCCAACACATATTGATTGCGCAACAGTGCATCGCCGAGCCACTGCGGCCCGGACGTGTAGGGCAGCCCCTGATCAAGCATATACTCAACGCAAGGATTCCCCCGCGACAGCGCATTGCCAACAATAATAAGGTCGGGAGCAGGCACCAATTGCTGAGGATCGAAGCCCTCAATAAGATCGATACCCGCCATCTCTAACTGCGTGCTCATCGGAGGATAAACGTTGGCATCACAGCCCGACACAGTATGGCCAAGCTGTTTCGCAAGCTGCGCCAAACTGCCCATAAAAGTGCCGCAAATGCCCAAAATATGAATGTGCATATTTTCCCTTAAATTGTTACCCTTGCGATTAGCACGTTCGCCCGCAAGCAAGGCTTTGAGGGCCGATTATGACACCGGCCGTAGAAAACTGCTAAGTATCTGGGCATATAGTCTAAAACTTGAATCATTAGAAAAAACTGTGGCCGCTCTGGCCACCCTGAGATGTTATTTATGAAAAAACTGTCTGTCGCCTTTGGTATGTTAGTAGCCCTTTTTCTCGCCAGTTGTGGCGGCAGTGGTGGCGGCACGCAGCCTGCCAGCAATGGCGTCATTACACCCCCTGTCACTTCCACCGAAAATACCAGTAGACCGCCGTGGAATAGCTTTGCCGCACAACCTCAGGACCCTGAAAATATCGCTGACCGTGCCGCTGTCTTCGAGACCGATGAATATAAAGGCATGGGCGCCTTGACGATGATCAACGCCTCTATGGCCTATGCTCGCGGCGCGACGGGAGCCGGAGTCACCGTTGGTGTTATTGATTCAGGGGTGTATGACGACCATCTCGAGTTTGCCGCAGGATCCGGCACTAAAATCACCTTCGCTGGCAGTGATTATAGCGGTGGCACAGCGCGAACCGATGACGCCATTACCCACGGCACGGGCGTCGCTGGAGTGATTGCGGCCAATCGTGACAGCACCCCCAGCATCAGCGGCTTTGATATGCACGGTGTTGCCTTTGAGGCCAGTATTAACGCCTATGAAATCCCCCTTAGCGCCGATGACGACCCCTCCGAACCCATTGTTATCGATGACATAACCTTTGGCGATGACAACTATTTCGCCAACCGCTTCAACACCATGACCAATGAAGCTGAGATCATCAATTTAAGTTTTGGCTTCTCTGGCATTATCACCTCCTACACCCAGAGCGAGACCGAAAGCGGCTTAAGGCTGACCCTTGAGGCCCTCAGACAAGCGGGAAAAGCCCGCGGCGACCGCTCAATTTTTGTTGTCGCAGCAGGCAACGCGTGGAACGACACCGATGACAATGGCGATCCCGTCGACGCCACCTCACCAGAGCTGTTGCCAGGACTACCCTACCTGTTCCCTGAACTCAAAGACCACATGCTCGCCGTCGTCGCCGTCGACAGCAGCGGCGAGATTGCCTACTACTCAAACCACTGCGGTGTAGCCGCAGACTTTTGTCTGGCAGCTCCGGGCGGCGGTGACGCCAATGGCGATGGCACCTTCGATGAAAGCGAAGTCATCTGGGCCCCCACACCGCCACCTGCAGACGCTGAGCCCAACAGCCAGTATTACACCGGCAACGTCGGCACCTCATTTGCGGCCCCGATAGTCAGCGGCTCGCTGGCACTGCTCAAACAAATGTTCCCCACCGTGGGTAATTATGAACTGGCCAATCGGCTGCTAGTGACGGCCAACAAAACTGGGATTTACAGCGATACTCAGATCTATGGACAAGGGCTTTTGGACCTCGATGCCGCCACGCGACCCGTCGGAGCAACAGCCGTGGCGACTGGCGTCGACCTGAACAGTGGCATGATGGCCGTCAGCGACAGCACCGCGACGTCCTACAACGGAACACTGGGCGTCAGCCTAGACGCTGCACTGAGCGGCCGCTCGATGGCAGTGTTTGACGAGTTGGGCTTCCCCTTCTTCACCAATGCCAACCAGCTCGTCACTCAGGCACCGAGCAAACACCCAGCAGCACCTCTGCACCGTCAGAGTCAAATGCGTGATGGCAAGCGAATTCAGGTCGGAACAGCTCAACGGCGGGACAGCTCTTGGGGCAGATCTTGGGATAATTCATTAAATGGTATGTGGAACAACGGAGTACTGCCCTTTGACCAGACCACAGACCCACGCCGTGAACAACAGCCAGACTACGTTGCGCTGCAATCGCAAGACAGCAGCGGCAGCGAGCGCTTCGCCGGCGTCAATGCCAATCCGGGTTGGTTCTTTGGCGTCTACGCCGACAGCGGCGCGATGCATGAACAAAGCAGCGACGACAGCCGATTTGCCGCGCCTTGGCTGAACTTTGCCCGCAACGGCCTGAGCAGCGGTGGCGCCATTGCCATTGGCCAAAACAAACTGCGTTTTGGCCTTTTCGAAGGAACCGCACAGTGGGATCAAGCGCAGCCTGACAGCGACGCTCGCGGCACAGGCGCATTACTTGAATACAGTTTGCCGACAGACCGATTATCAATGACGTTTCAGGGTGGATATGTCCGCGAGCTAGACACCTTCCTCGGCACCGCTATCGGTCCTGCGCTGGGACAGTTGGGGGAAAGCGGTACCTTTTTCACCGGCATCAACGGCCAGCTGCACCTCACAGAAAACTGGCAGAGCATTGTCACCCTGTATCAAGGCAACACCGAACATGGGCTAAAACAATACAGCGGCTTGCTGACGATTGATGACAATATTCGCAGCAGCGCGTGGTCTTTTGGCGTCCAAGGTCAATCACTTTGGCAGGACAACGACCGACTGAGCATCTACTGGGCTCAACCACTGCGCATCGACAATGGTCGAGGAGAGCTTCGTTTAGCCACAGGCCGCACTGTCGATCGCCAAGTCACCTATGAACAAATCGCGATTGATTTGCGACCGCCCGGACGCGAACAGCAACTCGAACTGCACTATCAATTTTCCTGGAGCGGCATGACCGCCGCCGCCCGTGCAGAATATATTTATCAGCCAGACCACACCTTGGGCAACCGCGACTACGCAGAAATCACATTTTCCGTGTTTAGACCCATCGGACGCTAGTTCTTCCTTCCTGATACTCTTCCGAACGATTACCATAGGCGGTTGGAAATGGACTGTCAGGAAGAGAGAGTTTTATGAGTAAGAAAAATGCATTTTATGCGCAATCCGGCGGTGTAACATCCGTCATCAATGCGTCGGCCTGCGGCGTTATTGAAGCCTGCCGCGCAAACAGCGACAAAATTGGCAAACTGTATGCCGGACAAAACGGCATTATCGGCGCGCTGCAGGAAAATCTTATCGACACGGAAAAGGAATCGGCCGCGGCAATCGCGTCGCTCTTGCACACCCCAGGGGGCGCCTTCGGCTCCTGTCGCTACAAAATGAAAGATATTAAAGATAGTCGCGCAGAGTACGAGCGTCTGGTCGAAGTCTTTAAAGCGCATAATATCGGCTACTTCTTTTACAACGGCGGCGGCGACTCGGCCGACACCTGCCTCAAAGTGTCGCAAATTTCCGAGCAAATGGGCTACCCCATTCAAGCCATTCATATCCCGAAAACCATCGACAACGATCTGCCTTTTACCGATTGCTGTCCCGGTTTTGGCTCGGTGGCAAAGTACGTTGCCGTCTCTACCAAGGAAGCCAGCCTCGACATTGCATCGATGTGCGCTTCCTCCACGAAAATATTTATCCTGGAAGTGATGGGCCGACACGCGGGCTGGATTGCCGCATCAGGGGGACTCGCTGCCGAAAATGCCGGTGACCCGCCCCATATTATTATCTTCCCAGAAATACCTTTTGTGCGCGAAGAGTTTGTTGCCAAAGTC
>Ga0208165_1000351_pt1 | contig 7740 bp, 10 predicted proteins | sample Colrivmeta1546B3_FD_187636 | JGI IMG/M metagenome (GOLD analysis project Ga0208165, IMG submission 187636) | Estuarine microbial communities from the Columbia River estuary - metaG 1546B-3 (SPAdes) (version 2) | ecosystem: Environmental > Aquatic > Marine > Intertidal zone > Estuary | place: USA... | reverse complement strand
AAGAAGAAGAAGAAAAACGTAAAAAATGAACGACGAATCGACACTAGCACAAGTTGTAAAGGAATTACAAAGCTCAAACCTGTCTCAAGATCTTATACTTGATACAATTGATAACTATGACTTTACACTTGCGTCTACTGCCGCCCGTGAAAATACCAAAGAGGTTCCTACTTTTCTAGACAAACTTGTGGGTGTTGCGACAGACTTAAAAGATAAGTTTGACGTTCTAATACGTTCAAACGTAGTACTTGCAAAAAGGTTAGAGGGCAACAAGCTTCAGGAACGTGAAAACCGCGATGAGTTGCTTGACGCCCTTAGAGGACTAAAGCCTGACAAAACACGTCCGACTCCAGTTAAAGACTCTAAGTTAAAAATGCCGGGCGGAATTTTTAGCGGCATACTATCAGCCGCTGCGCTATTGGCTGGCTTTGCAACTGGGTTTATAACTCAACTCGCATCCTCAATGTTTGGCGTTCTTAAGAAAACAAAGCTTTTTCAAAAGATAGGTGGCATCTTTTCTACTATTAGTCAATTTTTTACAGGCATTATAACGCGTCTAAAGGCCTCTCCATTGTTTAAGGGAGTCTTTACTGGCATAGAAAAGATTGCAGAGCTTGTTAATAAATTTAAGTCTAGTAAATTATTTGTTCTACTCGGTAAAGTATTTTCTATATTTGGAAACTCGCCGGTTGTTAAAACAGTATCTAGCGTTGTTGGAATTGCTGGAGAAGCGTTTTCTGCAATAGGACGAACATTTTCAAGCATGTTTAGCTTTTTTAAATTTGGAATGAAAGCTGGGGGAGGCCTAGTAAAAACGATTTCATCATTAGGTAAATTTGTCGGACCATTTTTAAAGGTATTGGGCTTGCCGCTAACAATAGCAATGGGAGTCTATAGTGGAATAAAGGGAGCGGTTGAAGGGTTTAAAGAGGGTGGCTTGATTGGCGGCCTAAAGGGACTTTTTGTAGGCGTATTTGACGGCTTGGTTGGCAGCCTATTAGACTCAGTAAAAGATGGAATATCTTGGATATCTGAAAAACTTGGATTTTCCGAGTTCTCTAAGTTTTTAGACAGTTTCTCATTTACTGACCTATATTCAAAATATTTTATTGATCCAATGTTTGAGATGTATGCTGCCATTGGTAAGTTTATTGGCGATTTACCAAGCATAGTCATTGACTTTTTTGCAAGTTTACCGGAAAAATTGGGAGCACTATTTGCCTCTGCTGGTGAAAGCATAACTGGCGCCGCAGACAATCTTGCTAGTTCGATTGACGAGATGCAACGCGCCGCAATACGAGCAATATTGCCTGATCCAAACGAAAAACTTTCAGTTGCAAATCCAAAATACTGGTTTAGAAAGTCAGTTCCAGACAGCATTTATGAGTATGCATATGCCACTAAAAAGAGTGAGGAGTTAGCTTCTTCTGAAAAAAGTGTCTCAGCTTCTTCTGAAAAACTTACTGCATCTTCTGAAAAAATATTAAAGGCGACAACAACAAATGACTTTTCAACACTAACAAAAACTGAAAAGGCTATGGCGGCTGGTTACGGTTCTTGGGACGAGTATGCTGCATCAGACTTTAAGTGGAAAAATAATATACAGTCTGTTCCAGCAATGTCAGGCAATATGTTGGCGTCTGCCGGAAACATTTCAAATATTGCGCCAACAGTAATTGTAAACAACAACAACGGAGGAAACGTAAGCAACATCAGCACAAGCAACGTAAACAATAACGCTTCTCCAATGATGCCAATACTAACTGGCAGCGCGATGGGCTATTGATTGCAAATGCGATGATAAACAATATCATCAAACTCTTCTGCAGTTTTTACACCTGGAAAGCTGTGCATAATTTCACCGCGTATATTGTAACATAGCGTGTGTGGTATGCCTATTATGTTGTATTCAAATATAAGAGGTATATTTTCCTCTTTATCAATATCAATAATCTCTAGAATGGTTGGGGTGCGATCACAATAGTCACGCAACGTTTTTAGGTGGCGTAAACAGTCAACGCAGTTTACATACGTAAATACCTTTATTAAAAATATCATAGAAGTATATATGAAAACAGGGGATAGAGCGAATCTATCCCCTGTTTTGTGTAGAGTTAGCAATTAACCGCCTTGAGCAAGCTTTGCAAAGTAGCTAAGCGACTCATCGTCGTCATCATCAGTGCTTGACGCAGCAAATGTTGATTCCGAACTGTTATAGTTTTGTACCGGCTCAGCCGACTTACCGACTGCTGCGGCCGCGACGTTTACACTTGCCGGTTCAGTAGAAGAGCCAGCAAGGGCGTCTGCTCCAAGAACTTCAACAAGCTTGCGCTTGAGGTCTGCATACGACTTGTAGTTTGCAGGATCAATAAAGTCCTTTAGAGAATACAGCGAGTTGTAGATCTTTTCAAGCTTCGCTTCGTCTCCTCCAAAGAGTTCGGATGCGCCTTCAAATTCAGACTTGTCATAGTTACGATAGCCTTCAAAGTTACGAATCTTTAACTTGAAGTTTGCACCAGCCCAAAAATCAAACGGGTTGATTGGAGTCTCGTCTTGAAACTGAGGTTGCATAATATCCATAATCTTATCAAAGATTTTCTTGCCAAACTTGTACAGGAAAACTTTGCCTTCATTGTCTGGATTTGCGGGGTCGCTGACAACAAGAATGTTGCTAACGTAATGCAAACGACGTTTGCGCTCACGGGCAATTTCCTTGTCCTTCTCGTTTCCGCTGTTCCAAAGTACGCTGTTAATCTCGCTTACCGGATCAGGTTGACCAATACTTGTAAGTGAGTTTTCAATGTACCAACGACCAGTAGGTCCCTTAAAACCATGATCCCAAAAGCGAACCCATGGCAGGTCTTCACCTTCAAGGGCAGGCAAGAAGCGAATCACGGCATAACCGTTTCCGGCTTTGTCTACGACTGGACTCCAAAGACGATCGTCTCCGTATGAAGTCTTTGGCGTACTCAATTTTTCTGCAGCTTCAACAAGTTTATTGATGCTTGCTGCACGATTTTGTTTTAGTTTTTCGAATGACATATATTTTTGTATTGCAGTGTATTGTTGTTGTATGTGTTTGTTATATCACCACTTGGTTATTATAACATAGTTTCAAGGCTTTGTAAATGTTTTAATTACAATTTCTTGAAAAGCTTTTTGTTGTAACGGTAAGTTACGAATAAACGGCTTGTAGCTATTTATCTTTAGGTTCATGGCAGCGTAGAGTCCCATTGGGTCAGACACTCCTGCAGCGATACGACGTGAATAGTTGCATAAGACGTCAAGTATGCATAGCGTCTCCACAGAGACTCGGCCACTCGCAGCAAAATCATAGAGAGGAATTTGTGAGCCGCGAGGCCTCAACAGCTCATCAAAGTTATCAGTAATCGACTTGCACACGGTAAGCTCTTCTTTAAAGCTGTATTGTAAACGCTGTATTTTAGAAGTCCAAAGAGTGTATGCCTCTTCAGACATATTTCCGATCCATTCGTTTCCAGAGAGCAGGTTTGCTAAAAAATATTCAATTACTGTTTTCTTTTTAACATAACGACGAGCCAATTTTTCAAAAAAGTAACGATCGCGACGAGCCTGAAAGGTGCTCTCCTTTAAACGCGGACCCTTAAAGTTAAACTTAAACGCGTCATAGTTGCCCTCACTAAAGTGCAACTTCATAGCCATATAGATTGACCACGTTTCAAAGCCTGAGACTCGTACGTCCTGAATTATCATGCAAATAGCGAAGCGCTTCTAGGCAACAAGTTATTACGTTGTGCCTCAGCTTCAAGTTTTTCTTTTAGGCTGCCAACTACAAGTTTTGAAATGTCGTCTGGATCAATTGTATAGTCGTCGCAGTAGTCAATGATTGCTTCAAGATATCCTATTGATTTAAGGCGCACTCGACGCTCGATTTCAAGAGCAAACTCTTGTTTTGTTAAGATTTTTACGGGTAATTCTTCAGACATATTATATTTTGTGTTCAACTACTTTTAAGATTATTGTTTGTTCATTTATGCGACCATTTGCGGGTTTTTTCTTAACAGTCAAGTTTACAAACAACTTGTCAAGTTGCTTTGGCGTAGAACTTAAAATGTTATTTAGAGTTTCTTTGGGTTTGCGAAGAGTCGCTACAAAGCTGCTTGAAGCGTCATAGCCCTTTAGTGAAGTTCCTTTTATTTCAAACCCGGCGGGACCAGAGGCAATATAGACACTCAGCACGCGTGTTTTTGTATTAAAGAGATAGAGTCTCTGAGAAGTTGGAATGCGAGTCGGTGAAACAGAATCGAGACTCCAGTCAGCAGAGTGTTGCTGATACTTTAGTTTAGATACCTGCTTGCTGGCGTCCTTAACCTTTTTCTTACGAGGCTTGCGAGTAGAGTTTTTAATCTTAGCGTGGTTTCGAACGTCGCCAATCATGCTCTCTAGAGACTTTACAATTTTACGAAGTTCTGGCTTTGACAAGTATGAATATCCCTCGACAAGTTGCTCGTCCGTGCGCTGCAACGCCCCGTTATACTCTTCATAGTTTTTTTCTAGCCAGTCAAGTATAGTCTTGCAGCCTTGTGCAGGAATCTTAGAGTCCCTTAAAGCAGTTGACATATTAAAGGATGCGTTTCCAGAGCGGGTGGCGGCCCACTGATCAAGGCAGTCTTCAAGCGGCGAAACAATCTCTTTGTGTACTCTTTCACGTATGCGGTCAAGCGGACTAGGAGTTGGGGCTTTAACCTTTGTGACGTCGCCGTCATCCACAGGTGAACTCGCCCGTAAAAGTGTAATTGCACGCTTTAATTCGTAGTGGACAACAGACGCGTCATCCTTTGGGACTGGCGGCTCGTCATGAAATGGAAGAGTCGCAAAATATTCAGTTGTCTGTGGATGTATGCTTGGCATTCCACGCGTCAAGCACCTCACTAGTTTACCAACTGTGCTTGGTAAAACGTTTGGGTTTGCCTCTTTGATTGCGGCGACGTCATCCTTGTTATAACCGTTGCTCTTCATCCAATCAAGCACGAGTGGCTTCATTGCTGCAGTATCCAAGTAGTAGTTATAAAACCCAAGAGCACGGGCCCGTGTCTTATAAAACTTTTCGACTGGCCAGGTTTCCCAGCCATTCCATTCTGGTTCGTCGCCTGTCCATTTCGCGTCAGGCGCGATTACTCTTCCAGCTTTAAATGCGTTACTCATTTGTTTCGAAAATTGAAATTATTCTAGAAATTTTAAACGATCTCCAACCATCCGCTTCAAGGTCATACACTCGAAGCGCGTCGCTCTCTGGATCAATCTTAACAGCTGATTCTTTTAATGGAGTAGGAAGCAGCCGAGGTTGCAGCGTACACTTCATGTCTCGCAGGCTGCCGTCCACTTTTGTAAAGGTGACGAGCGCCACTCCAGTTTGAAGTTGCTCCAGTATTTTTTCTTTATCAAAACTATTGTTTGCCATAGGACTATTATACACAGATTTATCAAAATGTAAACGCTAAAGTTTAATAAGTTTTACAACGGTAACTATCAGCTTGCATTTCGAGTTCACGAATTTTGCATAGAGCGCTTTCATAAGAAGCTCTCAAGCCGTCAACCTCTGATTCACGTTGGTAGGTTATAAGCCAAAGTAAGTCTGTTGTGGTTTTTATGGGCTTTATGTTTCCGTGGTATCCGGCTTCGTGACCATTAGAGCCATAGTCGTTTTCCAAGATATGCCACATAATCCAACCTTCTGGGTCAAAGAAACTTATAACAGTTTCAATTGATGACCAGATTGCATTTTGTAGTCGTCCCTCAACTTCGAGGCATCCTGCTGCTCGCGCCGCGTCACACGCATCGCTGAGTTCTCGATACTCGCTGAGAAGTTTGTCTAGCTGTTGTAGTGTCAATGCACTCATGTTAAACCTTCCACGCTGCCAACGTATGCTTAAACGGCTCCCCTTCAATCTCTTTAACTGCTCGAAGCATCTCTGCTGCGACTTCACGAATCTCAACCTGTGCGTGCTCTGAGTGTCTCAGCTTTAGAAAATTTGCGAAGCTTCGCATATTAAACATCACGTCACTTTGAATCTGACTGTTGTATGCCTTAAAGAATCGAGCGCTTTCTTTTGCTCGCTTGCGTCCAAGAAGCGGAGTAAGATTTTCTAAAGCTTCGTGATAGAGCAAGTTTCCAGTTTCAGAATAGTGTACGAGTTTGGCTTGCCACATCGTTGGCCAATCATCAGGAACAAAGTATTTGTCTTCTTGTAGTTCTTTGTATCGAGCGCTCTCGGCGTTGATGCTTGCGATGCGATGCTTGAGCAGATGAATATGTGACGCGATGTCAGTGTCAACAAGAAAGTGTACCATAGCCTTTTCAAAGGGAGTCTCGTGCCCATTTGACCACAACATATTGATAAGGTTTGGAATTCTAGTCCGCTTGTCTTCGTTTAGTTCGCGTGAAGTGCTTGTCCAGGCGCTGCATGCAATTGTTTCGTCTGAGCCATAGTGGCCAATAAGTTCAATTCGATTTTTCATAAATTTTACCAGGAAGATTGATAGAAGAGTCGTTCGCTGTTCCAATCAGTATAGTCAATCAAGCCCGAAATGATTTTGATGCTGTTTTCAACGTTGTTCCAATAGCTGTCATCGACAGTGGTTGATCCCCAAAAGAAACCTTGTGTAGGAGGCATTTTAGTAGGGTCCTTTAGGGCATGAGTCGCTTCAAGAGTTTCAAGGCATTCAAAAAGAGAGTCTTGACTAACCTCGTAGGTGCCACAGTTATCAATTCCACATTGAACGTGTGTGACAAACCATTGATGCAGCGCGTTAAACTTACGCCAGTATGCAGTCTGCTTAAAAAGCGAGTAGTAATCAGGAGCGGTGTCTGGATATGGTCGGTGCAGCGGCTCAAACTCTGCAAGTGCAGGGTCTCCAGGCTTTGCACCGACTTCAAGACTGTTCAACTCTTTGAGTGAGTGAGAGGTCTTCTTAACTTTGAAAATATACATGTCGAGTCCCATATGTGTGTCTGTTTGTGTTGTTTAGTACCAAAAATCTTCGTCTTTTACTGCGATCCAAACTATAGTGCAGACCGCTAGTGTTGCTAGTATTACAAAAATTATTATTGTTGTCCACATAAGTTTAGTCTTCGTCGCCGCAAGCCTCTCTTAATTTTCTTGCTGCAAGTTCATAAACTTCAAAAAAGTCTTCACGATTTTGCTTGGAGAGATTGAGTATCCTCTCACCTACAGTTTCTAGATCAGTGCAATCCTCACTAGAGTCATATTTAAGATCAGCAATGCTCATCAATAATTCTTCTGTATCAAAGAATGACTTGCTTATAGTGCAATTATCTTTTCTAATGCGAGTGCCGTCATCAACATACTCCCAACCATCAGCAAGATACTCTTCTAATTTGCCGTAATACTGGCATGGATAGTATTGCACAATACTAAGTCTGCGATGTGCATCAGCGGGAGGTTGCCCAATATACGCTGGCTTTCTTGCTCCTATGTTGTTAATTCTAATCTTCATAGAGTGCTTCTGGAATGTTATTGTTGAAGAGTTCCTCCCAATTTTTCTTTGCGGCTTTTTCAGCGGAAAACATATAATCTTGCTCTTTTATAAAATTAAAGTCATCCGTAAAATAACCTAAAGCATGATATAGAGCATGACCTCTTTCAGCAAGTTTGACATTAAGTTCTCCAACAGGTTCACAGCAATAGCATGATCCTTGAAGGCCGCTACGCAGTCTCGCATTTTCAGCCTTTAGAGAGT
>Ga0208165_1000349_pt1 | contig 7777 bp, 8 predicted proteins | sample Colrivmeta1546B3_FD_187636 | JGI IMG/M metagenome (GOLD analysis project Ga0208165, IMG submission 187636) | Estuarine microbial communities from the Columbia River estuary - metaG 1546B-3 (SPAdes) (version 2) | ecosystem: Environmental > Aquatic > Marine > Intertidal zone > Estuary | place: USA... | reverse complement strand
AGCTACGTAGGCGCTCACGAACAAGGTTTATATTCAGAGACTTTTGAGGATTATTATGAAAAGCATCGTTATAAGAACAATCGTTCTTGCAGTTGCACTTGTTCTTGCTGGGATCTATCTTAATATCAGCGTCCAGACAGCAATGAACACTCAATCTCTTTACCTCGTAACCGATAGTGAGTCTCACGAAACACTTCGAGTTGCGCTTCTTAGCGATCTCCACGTCAAAAACTCACCTGATGCTATCGCTGATCTAGCGGAGCTATGGTCAGAGGTGATTGAACAAACCCCCGAAATAATATTACTTGCCGGAGACTACATTAACGATGGAGCTTCGAACCAGGACATAGCATTAATTGGGCCAGCTATAGCAAATATCTTTCGAGAGTCGGGTGATATTCCCGTCGTGGCTGTTCTTGGGAATCATGATCACTGGTCTGGGGCTGAATCCTGGACGGAGTATCTATCTGAGGCTGGAGTGATGGTATTGGAGAATGAGACGCTTGTGCTAGATGCTATTGGTATCTGTATACGCGGATTTGGTGACGCCTTTACAGATCACTTTGAATATGTAGACTTTCCTAGTGCCTGCGCCGATCGTCTTCAGATCACTGTAACGCATGACCCCGCCGGAGCATTCAAACCTAAGGTAGAAGGGCTTGTATTAGCGGGCCATACCCACTGCGGTCAAATATCTATGCCTTTTCTCGGGCCTTTGTACGTGCCTACTCAGGCGCCAAAAGGAGCCCATTGCGGACTATACAAAGACGAACAACGACAGGTCTTTGTGAGTTCAGGCATTGGAACTAGCGTTATACCTCTGCGCTTCAATGCTAAAGCCTCTTGGGACCTCATTACGATTAATTATTAAGCGCATTTTCTGCAAACGAAAGTTATATTCAATGTAACAAAGGATGTAACAAGAGCGGATTTTTAAACGGATTAAACCTATATTAATCAGTAGCTTGCAGTATATGTGCAGTTCCCGCTGCCTCCACCAAAAAAAGATAGCCCCCTGTTATTCAGGGGGTTTTTCTTTGTCTAGCTTTAAATTGAATACACTTTGTCACACAGTGATACAGCTATTGGTTTTCTATTGGTCAAATTTTGGGAGTTTTGCGAACAAAGCGGCCGATACGACCATAAAGCCTGCCGCTGTGAACAAAGATGCGGTGTAAGTCCCCGTCGCGTCACGAATCGCACCGAGGATTACTGGACTAAGGCCCGTTGCGATTAAGAATGTTGAGTATTGTCTGCCATAAATCTGGCCATAGGCATGCATACCAAAGTATCTAGCGACGAGATAGCCAATGAGATCAACCTCGGCTCCCACGGAAAACCCTATAACAAATGCAGCCGGTACTGCGACCGCAGAACCAAATAGTGCCAAAGCCAATACACCTACTGCTGATCTTGTCACCTTGCTTGGGTTTATTATCGGCCTGACCATTATCGGCATCGGCTTAACCAAGGCCTTTGGGCTGGCGCAAGAAGATAACACCGCTATTGAAATGGAAGTGGTAGTGCGCAATATAAACCTTGGCTTTTTACTCAAGGCTTCGCTGTTCCCGCTGGTTGCCGGAGAGGTCAATGCTGTGGCCGACATGGTGCTGCTGTCGCTGCTGCTCTACGGCTCTTGGCAGTTGGTTATGGGGGTCGTGTTTATCGTTTGGCGGCGCAGCGGGTAAACAGCAGTCTTAGCTTATCGAAGCACTAAATAGCACCGACGTCCCACGGCATTTGAGTAGCACGCCGCTTTAGAGTCCAATTCCATAACCGAGGAGATTGGAAATGAATAAGTGTTTCACTGAAGAACAGATCATTGGTTTTCTGCGCTGTGAATTGACAGCCATGACTTACTCCATGTCCAGATGGCCTGTATGCAATCTAAAATACTAACCTCAGCGATACGAAGAATAGGATGCCACTTAACTCCCGTCTGAAATGGAGGCAAAAAAGAGTAGGCAAAAAAAATCCCGTCAGATTGAGATCCGACGGGATTTTTTTGCAGTGCGCAGCAGTTACTTTGGTAATTTTAGTTTCTTGGGTTTTGGTTTCGCCTTTTTCTTTGGTGTTTCTTTGGCGGCTTCTTCCGTTACTTCTTCCGCTACTTCTTCCGTTACTTCTTCCGCTACTTCATCAGCAGCTTCTGCTTGATTTCCCTTTGGATCTCCCTTTTGGGGCATCTGTGCCTTTAGAGATTGCACGCTTCCCGCATAAGTGTCCGGTGCTATAAACAGGTTTATTGAGCTAATCGCGACTACCATTACTATTAAAGCGGTCAATTTTTTCATTGTATCCCTCTAGATTTAGAGAACTTATGTTCACTAGTTTCTTGTATGTAAAGGATCTAAATACGATCCAAATATACTGCATAAGCACTATAGACTGCATAAGCACTATATAGATAGTCCAATAGTTTTGGAGGATCGCCCAAAAAAAGTTTGAATATCCCAAGGTAGCGTTCACAGCGCGACCTGGTGCGTCCTCATTTTAGCAATATAAGGGCGGTGCTATTCCATAGTTATATGTTGTCAAAGATAGTTGGGGTCGGAGTAAAAGGGTAGTGCGGAGGCGCCAACACCGATCCCTGCAGCACAAACCAACATTAATAACCAATGACGAGAAAACTCCCCACCGCTGTTTTCATCATTAATCGTCCGACTTTCTTGATTACTGATTTACATTACCGCCTCACAACTTTGTTTGACATAACACCTATTTTTTCGACTTCAAGCTCGACAATGTCGCCGTCACATAAAAAGCGTAGATGCTCGAGACCACAACCCAGGCCGACTGTACCTGAGCCAATTACCTCGCCGGGGTAGAGAGTTTCGCTCTTGCTGATATGCGCGATCATGTCTGAGAACTTCCAGTGAATTGTGTTGCTGTTACTATCGCACCAAGTCTCTCCATTGACGCGAGCCTGCATGCGTAAGTTGTAAGGATCATCCAACTCATCACTGGTGACGATAACTGGGCCCAGAACAATTGAGTCGTCAAAGTCTTTGCCTTTAGCCGGCCCCAACATTCCTGGAGACTCGAGCATTTGAGCGTCTCGTGCTGAGAAGTCGTTATAAATTGTGTACCCAAATATATGGTCTTCAGCGTTACCTTTGCTGATGTCTTTGCCTTTTTTACCGATAATGCAGGCCATTTCTAATTCAAAATCCATTACCTCGGAATACGCTGGCCACACAACGTCTTTGCCGCTTGGTGCGACAGAGAAACGGTTTGCTTTGTAATAGAGCGGCTGTTGATACCAGACTTCGGGGACGGTAAATCGACCACTAGCACGAAATTCTTGTTCAGCTTTCACAGGGTCGTCCGCAGCCATAGCACTCAGTTTAATGGCGCTTTCAAACGAATTTTTTAAATGCTCTTCAAAACCCAAACAATCACGTATTTGTGCTGGCAATGGGAGTGGCGCTAACCAGTCCACCTGGTCAGGTGGTGTGGAGGCTGGGCCAGAAGCTAGCAGGGCATAGGCGCGATCAAGGGCCGGCTGACCGGCCTCTATAAACTGTTGCATCGAGGAAAAAGCAAGGTCCTCCGGCACAGCAGCACTAAGGTTTACGACGCCAGTATCAGTCAAAGCGCCCAGGTATTCTGCGCCTTGCTGTTTGAACGTGAGTAACTTCATTTATATCCCTCTCTATGCTTTGAGGCTGCGCCTGATGAGTCAGAGTTGCCTTGTATGGATTTTATTTTTAGGTAAGTGATCTTAAATGAACGTCGGTCAGTATATAAATGAACGGTGGTCATTGCAATATTGAATTAGTTAAAGCAGTAACAGCTTAGAAATTGGCCCCGTAAATATTGTTTGCTCGCAATCGGCACTCAAAACTACAACCAAATTAGGAGTTAAACAGAATGTCCGTTTATATAATTGCTAGATTCAAGATACATGATCGTGGTGAATACGATAAATACTCAGCTGGTTTCTCAGAGGTGTTTAAAAAGTTCGATGGCACGATGTTGAGTGTTGATGAAGATCCGACGGTATTGGCGGGAGACTGGGATGATACAAGATCGGTAATTATCAAGTTCCCATCGAAAGAATCTGCGTTGGCTTGGATGACATCTGATGACTACCAAGCCATAGCGAAACATCGTAATGCCGGAAGCACCGTAAACTCCATATTAGTGCAGGGCTTAGAATAATAGAAGGTCGAGACATCATGCTGTTCCCCGAATGCGTTGTGCGGACAAGACATTTATCCGGCATGGCCAAGGCTTCTATACCATCACAAGAAAGAGATTGAAATGACCTACGGTCAGTTATATAGTGCGTTAGAGATAAGCTAATGGCCGAAGGCTTTCAATCAATCCTGGCCAAGCGTCCAAACAAAAAACAGTATGGAGATACCCATGAGTTCAGTCGTTGCGATTAATCAGAGAGCGAGAAGCTTAGAGCAAAAGGCGCTACGCCGACACGCAGTGCTTCAGGTTGCCGAAACGTACCTCCTTGAGGCTGGGTATGAAGCATTCTCTATGTCTAAACTCGCCAAGAAAATTGGGCTAGCCAAGGGCACTCTGTACCTTTACTTCCAAACTAGGGAAGAGCTTTTTCTGACCCTCTATGATCAAAGCCTGATTCGGTGGAGTCAGACTTTCATCGATGAGTTATCTGATTCCATGACGAGTAAGGCGTATTCCCAGAAACTATTTAGCACTGCCTCGGCAGATGGCACCTTCTTGCCTTTACTGATCAGGCTTGAACATATGATCGAACACAATGTGGCCATCCCTCGGCTCATTAGTTCTAAGCAAGTGTTCATAAACCAGGTGGAGGTGCTTGCTGACGTCACGTCCAACTCACTCAGATTGAGTAAAGCGCAAGCCATAGAGGTAGTAAAAACAATGGGCGTCCTCCTGATTGGTGCAACCCAAGGGGACCAGGGTCCATCACTCGATCACGAAGAGTTACCTGAAGATGTTCAAAATCTTATCGTCAGTTTTTCGTCCGAGCCTCTCTTTGTTAAGAATGCTGTTCGCATCATAGAGGGCATTCGCGCGGAAGCTGGATCCGATATTTAAGCGCACCAAACCCCCTAGCCAATGGAAAAATAGAATAAATACAGACCAACCTGAGATACAAATTATGAGCACAGCTAAGCGGAAAAACGTTACCAAATTAGATACTCAGAACCTGGAAGCACTGGTGGAGCTACAGAGAAGCAAGTTCCGTGCTGAGGGAGAAGTCACCTATTCGACACGGATTGACCGTTTAAAGCGACTAAAGGCACTGATCGTTGAAAACAAAACAGAGTTTGCAGAAACGACCAAACGGGAATTTGGTGGTGCACGGTCCCTTGAGTTCAGTTTATTCTCAGAGTTCGCGTCAAAGGTCGAAGGCATCGACTATGCAATGAAACATTTGAAAGAGTGGATGAAGCCTGAAAAACGAAAAACTAACAAGCCGATGAATTTTTTGGGCGGAAAGAGTCAGGTTAGGCATTTCCCCAAGGGCGTTGTTGGCATCATTTCTCCTTGGAATCTTCCCTTTGGTTTGACTGTTGCGCCCCTGACAGGTGCGCTTGCTGCAGGTAACCGAGCGATACTAAAGCCTTCTGAGTTCGTTCCTGAAACAGCGGCACTTTTCGCCGAAATTATTCCCAAATATTTCTCAGAAGATGAAGTCGCAGTCGTAACCGGTGGTGCAGATATTAGTCAACGTTTTGCGGAGCTGCCTTTTGACCATCTTCTGTTTACCGGGTCTAGTAGTATCGGCGCAAAGGTAATGCAATCAGCCTCAAAAAATCTGGTTCCCGTCACGCTAGAACTTGGCGGCAAGTCACCTGTCATTATTGGCCGTAGTGCAAAGCTTGATCTGGCGGGAACACGCCTCACATTCGGTAAGCTATTAAATGGTGGTCAATTATGCCTGTCGCCAGACTACGTTGTCGTGCCGAATGAGCTGGAAGAGCAGCTTATAGCGCGGGTAGTTCATGAGGCACAGTCAATGTATCCGAACATCACCGAGAATGAGGATTACGCGGGTGTTATCAACGAAAGACACTGCGCCAGGTTACAGAACTACATTGATGACGCAGTTGCTAAGGGCGCTAAGCTCACGATTGTTGGTGCTAATAAAACGCGTGCGTCTAAAAATAATCGTCGTATGCCCTTACACATTTTACAAAACGTTACTGAAGATATGTTGGTTATGCACGAGGAAATATTTGGTCCTATTCTTCCCGTAATGACCTATTCCGATGTGGCTGAAGTGCCAGATATGATTGAACCCCGCCGAAATCCGCTTGCCATGTATTACTTCGGCAAAGATAAGCGCGAGCAGGAATACTTGCTAAGCCATGTGCAAAGTGGGGGTGTTTGTATCAATGATATAACGCTTCACTACGTACAAGAGGACCTGCCATTTGGTGGTGTTGGAGCTTCTGGTATGGGTGCTTATCACGGTCCGGAAGGGTTTAGAAGTCTGAGCCACGCCCGCGCGATTTACAGTCAAACGATGATCGATGTCTTGCCTATTATTGGCGCGCGTCCCCCCTTTGGCGAAAAGTTTCGCAAGAATATAAGCAAAATTCTTGGCCCAATCTAAATATAAGGCCAGAGTATTTTATACAGGCTAAACGGTTGAGCTTGAACTTCGAAGCCAGGAAATTGACTTGGTGTTACCCCACGATGGTAGGGAATAAGTTGCGTAGCTGCCGAATAAGCACAGATATTTCTAGACAGGAGAAGCAAAAATGAAAAGAGCACTAGGAGAGTTATCGTGACCATAAATCGACAATGGCTATTAGCCGAGCGACCTGATGGAATGGTTGGTCCGCATAATTTCAAGTACGCCGAAACGCCGATTCCTGAGCCGAAAAGTGGTGAGGTGCTGGTAAAGAATCTTTTCTTATCATTTGATCCGGCACAACGAAATTGGATGGTTGACCGCAAGGCTTACCTACCGCCAGTGGCCATCGGAGAGCCCATGCGGGCGGGTTCTGTTGGGGAAGTCATAGAGTCACATCATGAAGATTACCAAGTGGGCGATCTCGTGCAAACGACCGGCTGCTGGCAAGATTATGTGGTTGCAGCCCCCGGTAAAGGCCCCATGGGTTTGGTTAAATTGCCTGCAGGGGTATCGCCTGAAATGATGTTGTCTGTGCTCGGTATAACCGGGCTCACGGCGTATTTTGGCCTGCTGGAAATTGGTCAGCCTAAAGCCGGTGAAACGGTTCTTGTTTCTGGTGCTGCAGGTTCTACTGGCTCGTTTGTTGGTCAGATCGCAAAAATTAAGGGTTGCCGTGTGGTAGGTATTGCTGGCGGTCCAGATAAGTGTCGATGGTTAAAAGAGACTGCCGGCTTCGACGCCGTCATCGACTATAAGAATGAGGATGTTAATGCGCAAATTGCTCATCACTGCCCCGACAAGTGGGACGTATTCTTCGATAACGTAGGCGGCCCCATCCTCGAGGCAGCCCTAGATCACATTAATCTCCGTTCTCGGGTTGTTTTATGTGGGAGTATCTCTGGTTATAACGCGACTGGACCTATACCCGGACCCTCAAATTTGGCGAACCTGACCATTAACCGAGCGCGCATGGAAGGGTTCGTTATTTTGGATTACATGCCGCGAGCGATGGAAGCCATTCAAGAGTTAATGGCGTGGATTTCATCAGGCCAATTAATTTATCAGGTCGACTTGCAGGAAGGCTTTGAAAATATCCCAGCCACTTTGCAGCGGCTTTACGCAGGAAAAAATCTTGGCAAGCAGCTACTCAAAATAAGCTTATAAAAATAGCCTCATAAAAATAACCAG
>Ga0208165_1000310_pt1 | contig 8355 bp, 8 predicted proteins | sample Colrivmeta1546B3_FD_187636 | JGI IMG/M metagenome (GOLD analysis project Ga0208165, IMG submission 187636) | Estuarine microbial communities from the Columbia River estuary - metaG 1546B-3 (SPAdes) (version 2) | ecosystem: Environmental > Aquatic > Marine > Intertidal zone > Estuary | place: USA... | reverse complement strand
AACCATGGGCGGTTTAATCGAAAAAATTATTCATCGCAATACCACCATTCCCGTCTCCAAGGCGCAAGAATTCACCACCTTCAAAGATGGACAAACAGCCATGGCTGTGCATATTTTACAGGGAGAGCGCGAACTGGCCGACGACTGCCGCTCGCTTGCGCGCTTTGAACTCCGAGGCATTCCCCCGATGGTTGCCGGCGCAGCGAAAATTCGTGTCACCTATCAAGTCGATGCGGATGGGCTGTTGAGCGTCACTGCCAAAGAAATGGTCAGTGGTGTTGAGTCGCGCATTGAAGTAAAACCGTCCTACGGCCTCAAAGAAAACGAAATCACCGACATGCTGCAGGCATCATTTAGTCACGCACGTGAAGACATGCAGGCACGCGCCTTGCGTGAGCAGCAAGTAGAAGCTGAGCGCATGATCGTCGACTTACATGCCGCGCTGGAAAAAGATGGTCGCGCGCTACTCGAGCCGGCAGAGTATCAGTGCCTCGAAGTAGCCATCAAACAGCTGCAAGACGTGCTCGCAAACAGCAGAGAACACCGTGTAATCGCACGGCAAATTGAATCGGTCGGCAAAGCGAGTGAAGAGTTCGCCGCCCGCCGCATGAACGCCAGCATCAAAAGTGCATTGGCTGGACAAAGTCTTGACGACGTGGAGACAAATTTATAATGGCGCGCATAGTTTTTTTACCCCATGAAGATTTCTGCCCAACCGGCGCAGTCATTGAATCCAACCCCGGCGAGAGCGTCTGCCAAGCGGCCCTTAGAAACGGTATAGAGATCGAACACGCCTGTGAAATGTCCTGTGCCTGCACCACCTGCCATATTCATGTGCGAGAGGGCTTTGCGCTCTTGCCAGAAGCAGATGATTTAGAGGAAGATTATCTCGATATGGCATGGGGCGTCGATCCCGACTCGCGTCTCAGCTGCCAAGTTATACCGGGCGACGTCGACCTTGTCGTGGAATTGCCCAAGTACACAATTAACATGGTCTCTGAGAAGCACTAAAGCCCCGCAGACGACCGATTGAAAACAGCAGAAAATGGAGTATTAGGCTATGCTAAAGTGGACCGACACATTGGACATCGCCATTGAACTTGCCGAGACCCATCCAGACGTAGATCCACAGTACGTTAATTTTGTTGATTTACACAAATGGGTGATGGCCCTCGACGGATTCGATGACGCAGCCGACCGCTGTGGCGAGAAAATTCTCGAAGCGATCCAAATGGCTTGGATAGACGAGATAGACTAGACAGACGAGATAGACAGACTAAAAAAACGGACAGCTGCGCGAGCGGCCAGATTTGAGCAAAGGATGCCAGACAAAAATCAACTGTATAAAAAGGTTCTCGACACCGCCCCTTTCGGCACATTGCTGTTTGCCTACGGAGTCTGCATTGACGCCAACAGTCGCGCCGCCACTATTCTCAACTGCGAGCGCGCGCAAATCATTGGCACAGCCATCGCCGAAGACCAAGAGCAGCGCCCAGAGGTTCTCCAGCAACTCACCCAAGTCGTCCGCAAAATTCAGCAAGAAAAGCTCAGTGGCATTCTCTGGCGCGCCGAAAATGGTGTAGAGCAGGATGAAATTGTCGTCTCAGTCGGAGATCTTGCCCACGACAACAGCATTATCAGCTTGACCCTCTACCCACTGCCCTCCCTCGCGAGCATGATCACCCAAGAGTTTCACAGCAGCCCCATGGCCACCCCAGAAATGGCCGCAGCGCCCGCTCAAGCGCTTGAACAGCCCCTGCTGCCCGCCGAACAGCCCGCAATCAGCATTGAAACCGCGCCGCCGGCTTTTATCGAAAGCGATCAAAAAGAGAGTGGCCAATGGGAGCTAGGCCAAGAGGAGCTAGGCCAAGAGGAGCTAGGCTATAAAGAGCTCGGCCAAAAACAGCCTGACAAAAAAGAGCGCGACAACCCCAGCGACATTATTGCCGTACTGCCTGTCAGCCAACATCTGCGCAACAGTATCAGTCAATATCTTCTCGACACCCAAGACGGCATGGCCTGTGGCGCACTGATGCTGATTGATCTCGACCACTTCAACTCCATTAACGAGTCCCTCGGCAAACAGGTCGGCAATCAAATTCTCGAACGCGTGGCCGACACACTGCGCGGCCTCTGCAGCCCCACCATGCAAATAGAGCAGGTAGCCGGAGACTCATTCCTCCTCTTTATTGAAGATATCGCCGACAGCGCAGAGCAGGCGCGGGAAGCCAGTCTCGCTCTCGCCAATGAAATTCGCTGCGTAATTACCCGGCCATTCTTCACCGAAAGCGGCGAAGTGATTGTCACCGCCAGCGTCGGCATCGCAGTGCTCTACGCCGCCATCTACTACGGCGACAACCACGCCATTGGCAACGCCGACGAAGCCATGCAGCAAGTCGAGAGTGCAATGTTCGAAGCCAAGCGCCGCGGCCGCGACACCGTTGTATTATTCGACGCGCAAATCACCCGCCAGGCGCGGCAGCGCATCAACATGCAATCGAGCCTGCGCAAAGCCGTTGCCAACCAAGAGTTCGACCTCTATGTGCAACCGCAAGTATCGACCCACAGCGGCGAGGTGGTGGGTGGCGAAGTACTGCTGCGCTGGATCCACTCCGGCGAAGGGCGCAGCCCCGTCGACTTTATTCCCATCCTCGAATCTTCCGGCATGATTGTCGACGTCGGCCTATGGGTTATACGCACCGCCTGTGAATACTTGCGCAATAAGCTCGACCGCGGTATCTGGCACGACAACATGCAAATGGCGGTCAATATTAGCCCCAAGCAATTCCACGACCCGCACCTCATCAAGTCCCTTGAGCACAGCCTAAAAAGCTACGATATTCGACCAGACATGCTCACGCTTGAAGTCACTGAAAATTTATTGATTGACGATTTCGAATCAGTCGTCGACAAAATGAAAAAAATTCGCGATATGGGTACCCGCTTTGCCATTGACGACTTTGGCAGCGGCTATTCATCCATGATTTATCTCAAGCGACTGCCTCTGGATATTTTAAAAATAGATCGTGAATTTATTACCCACCTCAACACCGACAAAGAAACCTTGGGGCTCGTCGAAGCGATCATGATGGTAGCCCACCACTCCGGCTTAGATGTTGTCGCCGAAGGTGTTGAAAAACGTGAAGTTCTTGAGATTTTGCGGAGCCTCGGCTGCGAGAAATATCAGGGTGCCCACTTTAGTATGCCAGTCTCATTAGATAAATTTCAGCGCCTACTTGTCGCCTAAGGGCCGGTCCGGCAAAAAACCTATTGTGACCACACCCGCAGGCAGGTAGAATCCGCGCTTTCCGCCCTAATGGGCTATTTTTTTAAGAACTGATTATTCAAATTCGGAGAATTTTTCATGGCGACTGAACGCACACTATCCATCATCAAGCCTGACGCAGTAGCAAAAAATGTAGTTGGTCAGATTCTCAGCCGATTTGAAAACGCCGGACTGAAAATTGTCGCCTGTAAAATGCAGCACCTGACACGCGAACAAGCAGAAGGTTTTTACGCTGAACACCGCGAGCGCGGCTTCTTCAATGACCTCGTTAGCTTCATGACTTCAGGCCCAGTGTCTGTTCAAGTGCTGGAAGGCGAAAACGCCATCCTAGCCAACCGCGATCTGATGGGCGCAACTAACCCAAAAGAAGCTGCTCCAGGCACCATCCGCGCAGATTTCGCCACGTCAATTGACGCCAACGCAGCGCACGGCTCAGACTCAGCACAATCTGCAGCCCGCGAAATTGCATACTTTTTTGCTGACAGCGAGATTTGCCCTCGCTAAAGGCGGCTCGTTCTTATTGCGAGAGCGAGTAACAGAGAGAACAGGACTTTTATGTCCCAAGAAGTAGAAGTAACTGCCATCGACGAACAGCCCCGAAAGGAGAAAACTAACCTTTTGGGGCTTTCTGCTTCCCGTCTGGGCGACTTTTTAGAGTCCCTTGGCGAGAAACGTTTCCGCGGCACGCAAATTCTCAAGTGGATACACCAACTCGGTGTTGTCGACATCAATGAGATGACCAACATCTCCAAAGGCTTGCGCGCCACTCTCGCCGACGTGGCTGAAGTGGTCCTGCCCGAAGTGGTCAGCTGCCAAGACTCCGTCGACGGCACCCGCAAATGGTTGATCCGCGTTGACGGCGGCAGCTGCATCGAAATGGTGTACATACCCGAGCGCGAGCGCGGCACCCTGTGCGTATCATCGCAAATCGGATGCGCCCTAGACTGCAGCTTTTGCGCCACCGGCAAGCAAGGCTTCAACCGCGATTTGACCACAGCAGAGATTATTGGCCAGCTCTGGATAGCGGCCAAATCCTTCAACCAGTTTGCCCCGCAAGTTGACCGCCGCGTAACCAACGTCGTCATGATGGGCATGGGCGAACCGCTGATGAACTTCGACAACGTCGTCGACGCCATGAATTTAATGCTTGATGACAACGCCTACGGCCTGTCAAAGCGTCGCGTCACCCTCAGCACAGCCGGCGTAGTCCCGCAGCTAGACAAACTGGGTGATGTGACCGACGTATCCCTCGCCATTTCCCTGCATGCCCCCAATGACGAGCTGCGTAACAAGCTAGTGCCGATCAATCGCAAGTACTCACTGCAAGAGTTTATCGACAGCGCCAGACGCTATTTAGACAAAATGCCCGACAACCGCCGCAAAGTCACCGTTGAATACACGCTTATGGATCGCGTTAACGATCGCGACGAGCACGCCCAAGAACTGTCAGTGCTTCTGCGCGATTTACCCTGCAAAATAAACCTTATTCCGTTCAATCCATTTCCTGGAACCGAATACAAGCGCGTCACCAACGTAGCCCTAAACCGCTTTAGGGACATTCTGCACAATGATGGGTACACTGTAACCGTACGCACCACCCGCGGCGACGATATTGCTGCCGCCTGTGGTCAATTGGCCGGCGAAGTAAACGACCGCACCAAGCGGCAAGAGCGCTACAAAAAGCGTCTTGACGAAGAGCAGGTGGTCAAAATAGTCGGATAGCAACGCAATAAAAGGAACAGCCGTTGCACGTGAAACGGCGCCATGGAGAGGGAAAGATGAAAAAGACAGTAACGATAGTAAGTCATTTTATCAAAGTCGCGTTTTTAGTGGCGGTTGTAATAACGTCGGGCTGCGCCAGCACACAGTCGCGGAGTACCGTCGATCAAGAAAGTGCATACCACCAACACATTAAGCTCGCGCTTAAATATATTGGTGCAAACGATCGTGATTTAGCGCGCGTTCATTTGGAAAAAGCAGCGAGAAAAAACCCGCGCTCGGCAGAACTGTACAACGCGTATGCACTGCTCTATCAGATTGAACAAGAATTTAAACTTGCCGAACAACACTACAAAAAAGCCTTGGCAAGCGACAAAAGTTACACCATGGCGCGCTATAATTTTGCTGCCTTTCTGTTTAATCAAGGGCGCTTTAGTGAAGCCCGCGACGAGATGGAGAAAGTCAGTCAAGACCTGAATTATGACCGACGACCTCAGGCGTTTTATATCCTTGGGCTCGCGCAAAACAGGTTAAAAGAGCGCGCCGCCGCGCTAGAATCCTTTGAGAAGGCAACACAACTTGCCGCAGGATTCTCGCCCCCGTATTTAGAAGCGGCAGAAATATATTTTCAGCAAAAGGACTACGCGCTGAGCAGGATGGCCCTCGATCGCTTTAAGCAGATGAGTGAGCCCACGGCACAGAGTTTATGGTTGTCAGTAAGACTGGAAAACCATTTTGGCAACCGCGACAATGCCTCCAGCGAAGGGTTAAAACTGAAAAATTTGTTTCCCAACTCGCCAGAAAATGTACAGTATCAAAAGTGGTTAAAAAAGTAATTTAACAAAAGCTTTTAGCGGAGTGTAAATAGTGTTCAGCGAAACGCCCATCGTGCGACGCAAGTCGCGTCAGATAATGGTTGGCAACGTTCCAGTCGGCGGTGATGCCCCAATCTCGGTGCAGAGCATGACCAATACGAGCACTGCGGATGTCGCGGCCACGGTCGCGCAGATCAAACGCATACAAGCTGCTGGCGCCGATATTGTCAGAGTTTCCGTTCCCTCAATGGCCGAAGCCGAAGCCTTTGGCGAAATTCGTCGCCAGGTCAGCGTTCCACTCGTTGCCGACATTCACTTCGACCACAAAATCGCCCTGCGTGTTGCCGATTTAGGTGTAGATTGCCTGCGCATTAACCCCGGTAATATTTCCAGAGAGAGCCGCCTGCGCGAAGTTATCGCCAAAGCCCGAGATCTCAATATACCCATTCGCATTGGCGTCAACGCCGGGTCGCTGGGCAAAGATTTACTGCGCAAATACAGCGAGCCCACCGCCGAAGCCATGGTGGAATCTGCCATGCGCAACGTTGAACTGCTCGACAAATACGACTTCCAAAACTTTAAAGTCAGCGTCAAAGCCTCCGACATCTTTATGGCCGTCGCTGCCTACCGCGACCTTGCAAAACGCATTGAACAGCCGCTGCACCTAGGCATCACCGAAGCCGGCGGCCTGCGTTCTGGCACCGTCAAGTCAGCCATTGGCCTCGGCGCATTGCTGCTCGACGGCATTGGTGACACCGTGCGCATCTCCCTCGCAGCAGATCCCGCCGAAGAGGCCAAAGTGGCGTGGGACATGCTGCGCAGCCTGCGCCTGCGCAGTAAAGGCATCAACTTTATCGCCTGCCCAAGCTGTTCACGGCAAAACTTTGATGTGATTAAAACGGTCAACGAACTCGAAAGCCGTCTTGAAGACATCACCGTGCCCATGGACGTCTCTATCATTGGATGCATCGTCAACGGCCCCGGCGAAGCCAAAGAGTCAGACTTCGGACTCACCGGCGGCACCCCAGCCAACTTAGTCTATATCGACGGCAAACCCAGCAATAAAATTGGCAACGAAAATTTAGTTGATGAGCTGGTCAGACAAATTCGCGCCAAAGCCGCCGCCAAAGAAGCGCAGCTTGCAAGAGACGCAGAAAATTTAATCGCCAAAGCGTAAACGAGTATTGTTAGGCCTATGAAAATCCAATCTATTCGCGGCATGAACGATCTCTTGCCTGAGCAATCAGCCACCTGGCAATACCTCGAAAAAACCGTTGCCAACGTGCTTGCCCGCTACAGTTACAGCGAAATCCGCTTCCCTGTGCTCGAGCAAACTGAACTGTTTAAACGCTCTGTTGGCGAAGCCACCGACATCGTCGAAAAAGAAATGTACACCTTCGCCGATCGCAACGGCGATATGCTCAGCCTGCGACCAGAAGGCACCGCCGGTTGCGTGCGCGCCTGCAACGAGAACGGACTACTGCACAATCAAATCCAGCGCCTCTGGTATACAGGCCCCATGTTTCGCCACGAAAGGCCCCAGAAAGGGCGCCTGCGCCAATTTCATCAAGTCGGCGTTGAAGCCTTTGGGCTCGACGGTCCAGACATTGATGCCGAATTGCTGATGCTCACCGCACGGCTGTGGAAAACACTCAAAATAGACCACGCCGTCACCCTGCAAATTAACTCCCTCGGCAGCGCCGACGATCGCGCCAACTACCGCCTCGCGCTGGTTGACTATCTCAGCGCCCGGCACGATCAGCTCGATGAAGACAGCCAGCGTCGACTGCACACCAACCCCATGCGCATCCTCGACAGCAAAAATGCCAACACCCAAGCGCTGCTCAATGACGCCCCAAGTCTCGAAGACTACATCAATAGCGACGCCAAAGCGCACTTTCAGCAACTGCGCGACAAACTTGATGCCGTCGGCATTGATTATCAGATTAATCCGCGCCTCGTCAGAGGACTCGACTACTACTCCAAAACCGTTTTCGAGTGGGTAACCACACACCTCGGCGCCCAAGGCACCGTCTGTGCCGGTGGCCGCTACGACGGACTGGTCGAACAACTCGGCGGCAAAGCCTGCCCAGCAGTTGGTTTTGCCATGGGTGTCGAAAGACTGGTGCTGTTGCTTGACGAGTTAGGCGTTGTCCCTGATAGTGTCGGCCAAACCGTAGACGTGTACCTCGTGGCGGTGGGTAATGTCGACAGCCACACGCTGGTGCTTGGTGAAAAATTGCGCACAGCATGTCCCACCATTCGTCTGCAAACCAACTGCGGTGGTGGTAGTTTTAAATCGCAAATGAAAAAGGCGGACAAAAGTGGTGCCGCCGTAGCGTTGATTCTCGGCGACGATGAAGCCGCCAATAAAACCGTTGGCGTGAAATTATTGCGCCAAGACAAAGCGCAAGAAACCGTTGGCCAAGAGCAGCTGGCCGACTACTTAACAACATTAATAACGACCGACTGATTGAGGAATAACTGTGGCAGATCACATTACCGAAGAAGAGCAAATTGAAGCTCTCAAGAGCT
>Ga0208165_1000266_pt1 | contig 9191 bp, 2 predicted proteins | sample Colrivmeta1546B3_FD_187636 | JGI IMG/M metagenome (GOLD analysis project Ga0208165, IMG submission 187636) | Estuarine microbial communities from the Columbia River estuary - metaG 1546B-3 (SPAdes) (version 2) | ecosystem: Environmental > Aquatic > Marine > Intertidal zone > Estuary | place: USA... | reverse complement strand
GGGTGTGCCCGTTTAGGGAATTTTAGCACATTCCCAAGATACGATACCTAGATCCACAGGTATTGTTCAGCTATTAACATGATGGGGCAACATCATTTCTCCATGCGCACCTCTTTAATACACATGAGTCTCTTTATATTATTTATTTCTGGTAGCGATACAGAGGCCAGACCCGTGAACTGAAATACATTGAATCAGTCACAGGTTAGATATATGATAAAATTAATTATATTTCCAATAGTTATTGTTAATATGCTCAATATACAAAATTAGCCAAGTTTACATATAAATCTGCTCCAGGTGTGCTTAGTGTGGAAAAGTTATAACAATATGTATAAAATTAAATTAACACTTACAAAGTTGATTAGGCCGGAGAATTTAATAGCTCTAGAGTTGGATGATCTTTACCAGCTGTCTCTCGTACATAACTAGAAATAGCAGGATGAGTTGTATGAATGCTTTTCATGTGATAAAGGAGGTAATGATAAGAGAGTCATTGATTGTTCACACAGATCACACAGAGTTCGATTATATACCTTATTCTGCTCGGAAGCAGCAGTCTCGGATTATAGAAATGGAGGAGACATTTCGAACGAGACTTCTCCAAGTAGGAGGTGACAGAGAAGGTGATGACCAGCAGGGTGTCGTTCTCCTGGTCCACGTTATTGGATGATAGGATCTAAATAAGATTAGGTTAGACATTAGATCTCAACTTCAAAGCTGGCTCGTGTTTATTCTTCACCTTGTTCTGCTCAGTAGCAGCTGTCCCGGTTTATAGAAGCTGAGGAGCTGCTTCCAACGGGACTTCTCCGAGTAGGAGGTGATATAGATATGGATGATCAACAGGATATCGATCTCCTGGTACACGTTCTCGAAAGATAGGATCTAAATAAGATTAGGTTAGACATTAGATCTCAATCTTGCAACCGGTTCGTGTTAATTATTCACCTTATTCTGCTCGGAAGCAGCAATCTCGGATTATAGAAATGGAGGAGACATTTCGAACGAGACTTCTCCAGGTAGGAGGTGGTGAGGGTGAGTAGAATGCTCAGCAGGGAGGTGCTCTGCCGGCGGGTCAGCTCAGGGTATCAGGTTACCCGCAGCAGTCAGGTAACTGCAGCTTGGTTGTAAATCTGCTCGATTAGATTCATGAGCAGTTCATCAGTGAGGTCATCCTCGTCCAGGGGTACGGCGAGAGGAGGATCAGGGTAGATTTAATCTAGGAGATAAATCAAAAGTTATAATTAATTTCGATCACCTCATTCTTAGAAGACATTTACGAATGTTTTCACCTGTTAATTCATTAGTTCAATGTTCTGGGCAGGAGGTAAAACACAAGATAGAGTTCTGAATTCACTTTTATAAAACATCAGTAAGTTAAGGGATAAAATCTAGAGATCATTTTCTTTGTAAGCGTTTACATTTATATGAGATGTTTATAAACCTAGTATTGCACAACCTGGAACGATTAGACAGGACAACACAGTTATCCTAGCCCATAGTGGTCTGAAATATATAGACCATATAATGATTTTAATAAAACGTTTTCCAATATATTAGGACAATATGAAAAGCTTGTTTAATAGTATAAAACTTTTATGACCAGGGCTATATGAAGTACATAGTTGATATAAAATTATAGTTACGCTCAGATAAAACTTCTCAATTATAGATTCATGTAAATGTGGTGAAGGATATGAGTAGAGAATAGAGTAAAATGTTTGAGCTGAGCTTCATGAACATCTTCATGTCAGGTTTTCTGATTCAACCTGAACATTAAAAATTAACTGATCTGTAGATCTCACACTGCCAGGCCGAAAGGATGTTCAGTGGCTGAATCAATTATCGAATTCACTAATTCTAGTTTTTCCAATGTCTCTTCAGAGTTTATTCCTTGATTTCAGTTTTTTAGCAGATCATACAGGGATTTCACTAATAGTATGTAAGTAGAGATTGATTTGGGAACAGCTTCAAGTAGAAGTTTCTCGAGTAGTTGATGCATTATGAATTCTTATGTTAACTATGGAGTGGTATATATTTCACTAGCTAAACTTTGTTTTTTCGAATTCACAATTCATATTAGTTTAATCTCGAGATTGCTGAACCTGAAATAGAAAATCACTTATGGATCCGAGTCAGGGCTCAAGGGGGGTGTTGAGCTGCCTGCTCTAGGATCTGGTAGAGGTCTAGTTCGTCTTCACGGTGGACTACGACCACTGTACGAACACTCCTCCTCGTCGTTCTGAACTTCTTCTCACCATGATTCCGGTACTCTAGGACAGCAGATCGGGCAAGACCATCTTCAGATACATCAATGGACTGAACACGAGCAATCCTCCAGACGGGATCACCCAGGCGATGTTCGGCGTCAGATTTGAGGTAGATCACGATGTCTCCTTCCTTCAACTGGTAGGTAGTCTTCTTCCATTTGGAGGGCTGAGGTATAAAATCAACTAACTTCTCCGTCCTCCAAACATTCCACCAGACATCATAGATTTTATCCATCTGTTCAATCAACCGAGAGGGGGTCGATATCCGAGGGTACCCAGACAAGGCTCTACGGTTATTCCTACCAAGAATGAGCCTTGATGGAGTTATGAGATCCACATGATCCAGATTAGATACACGAGAACCAATGCAGATTGGGAGATTATTTAGTTCTGAGGCTATCCAGGAGAAACAGGTTTCAGTGGAAAGGATATCAAGTTTTAAACCTCCATAAACCTTGTTTAGCAAACTCTTAATCTCCTTGATCGATCGTTCAACCATCCCGTGGGCATTGTGTCCAGCCACAGGACAGGTAGAAAACTTCACACCAACTTGGTGATTGATGGATAGAAAATCTGATATATCCATGATTGATAATTCCATGTTTCTGCAGGCAGAGAGAAGTTGGCTGCCTTCATCAATCCTGAGCTCGGACGGATGTCCGAACCTAGATGCAAACCGAGTATATGCTTGGATGAAGGCGGACGAAGAGTAGTTTTGCATCGTGTATATTGCGACTGCGCAGCTGGAAGGATCTTTGAACACTAAACCATAGATCTTAACTGTACTACGATGCTGGTGCTCGCAGATTGCGAGAAGGGGACCAAAGATATCCACCTGGCAGCAGTAGAAGACTGGAGCAACTGTTAATCTAGTCTGATGGAGTTTTCCGTCCTCAACCTCGACTAGTCTTGTCTTATTACGAACACAGAATCTGCAAGATTTAACAACCTCGTTGGCTAGATCGCGGCCTCGGAGGATGTAGGACAGGTACCTCGATTCAAGGAGAGAGGCCGTGGCAGAGCGGTGGTGAGTGATGGCTTCGTGAGAGTGGAGCATGATGGAGTAGGCTATAGGACTATATCTATCAACTATTGGTTTGACAAAGGAGAGCGGAGTCAAATCAAGCATTGTATCTTCTGGAGAATTAATTTCTTGACTGTCCAAGATTCTTCCAACATAATGCATAATTCCATTCTTCAGAATAAAGTTATCTTTATATTCTTTGTCAGGAGCAAACTTCTTAACTTCCAGGGTGGCTTTGAAAAAATAATAATTTTTCCCTCGTTTCAGTTCAGTATCCGTGAGGTGAGGTCTATCTGGCAGTATGAAAGAGTACTCCGTTGACACCAGAGACGTCGGAGCCGGAGGGGGGAACCATGACGGAGACCACGAAGGTTTACATGCGGAGATAAATCTGATCACATAGGAGACGATACGAATTGAAGAGGACCAGGACGATTTATTAGGATCATAGATGTAGTTGCTGAAGATGTATCTCTCGGAGACCTTAGGTACCAGCTCCGGGAGATCATTGAACATAACGGAAGTTTTAGTTTCAAGAGAAACGCTTCTCTTATCTTCCGCTGACAAATTTATTTCCTCAATTGTCTTCAAAGGCATATTTTCTCTTGGGAGATACATCCAGGATTTACCGTTTTGCCAATCGGAGGTATCGGAGAGATCGGAGACATCTGCATGACGGGTTCCTAGATCTGCAATGTTGAGTGAACCCTCGATGTGGAACCATTGTTTAACATCACTCAATCTGCGGATCTCAATTACAGAGTTACGTACTGCAGTTTCCAAGGGGCGTTCGTCGTGATTTAGCCAATGGAGAACGATTGTGGAATCCGTTACATAAATGGAGTCGGAGACTTGATCACGGAGATGGAATTGGGCGAAGTGGGCGAGGGATGCAGACATTACTGCGGCTCGGAGTTCGGCTCGGGGAATAGTACTATAACGAACGATCTTACTTTTTGCAGTCAAGAGTTGGCAAGAGAATTCACCGGAGGTTAGAAGTACTCTGGCATGGACGGAGGCAACTGCAATAGATTTTGAGGCGTCAGAGGAGATAATCAGGTCGAAATCCAGGGAGGAGGCATCAGGGGGAATGATGGTGCGGCGAAATCTCAGGTCCTTGATTGATTGAATATCATTGAGGTTGGAGATCCACTTCTCCAAGTAGGAGTCGGGTACTGGATCATCCCAGTCTAGATTCTCGAGGCAGAGATCGTGGAGGTCCAGCTTTAGTCGGGAGGTTATAGGTGTAACCAAACCTATGGGATCATAGATTCCAGCAACTTTTCCAAGAAGATTCCGACGAGTAAAGTTTTTACGGAGAGCTTCTCCGACATCACCGGAGACAACCTCCGGAAGAACACCTCTCTTAGCTTTTCCAAAGAAGAGATCTTTGATATCGATGCTAATCAGATCTTTCTCAGGGTTCCAGAGCATTCCAACTACTCCAACATAGATACCATCCTTAGAAACCTCTGGAGCAGGCGGAGAACCGGAGAAAGTGTAGGCTTTGACGGAGAGATTGGCAGTTTTCAAAACAAAATCAAGGCTGTCAGCAGTTGATTTTGCAGTAGAAAGATCGTCCGCAGCATGGATGATGTCGTCGACGTAACCATCAGAACGTAGAACCTGTGCACCAGCAGAGTGTTCAGGGTAATGTTCTTCACAATGATCAGCAACCTGAGCAAGACCAGCAAAGAGTTGATTGCCGGAAGATTTGACTCCATAGATGAGAGTAACTACAACCATAATGATGGTAGGTTGATCAGGATCAAGATCAGGTTTCCAAAGATACTGTTGGAATCTGTAGCAGGAAGGATCTAGTTGAATCTGGTTGTATGCCATAGTAAGATCACAAGTCAAACCACCTTGCTTAGACCGGAACCGGAGGAGTAGGGCAGGTATTTGAGCAAGATTATTTTCTCCCTTGGCGAGTATATTATTCAGGGAATCTCCACCAGGGGTTTTACTTGAAGCGTCAAATACCATTCTGCAGGGGGTTGAAAGAGACGTGGCTTTCCAGACAGTTCTCCAGGGAATGATGTAAGAGGTCTGATGACTGTCCAGGAGTTGATTCTGAGTTTCCGGAGGCAAATCGGTCAGGGGAACAACAAAGGCTCGAGATCGGAGTTTCTCGTGGGCGGCTAAGACATCAAGACGGGCAGGTTCATTCTTTTGGAGTTGACGCACTTGGGATTCTAATATTTTTTCAGCAGTGAACCGATTTGGACGGAGACTGAGGGAGGGATCGGAGGTAAACGGGAGCTTGGCGAGGAGTAATTGCTTCTCAGGGTGGAAAGAAACACTCTGGTCTATCAGAAATTGATCTTGTTCTTCTTTCAGGGATACAGTTTCCAGAGTTTCACCTTGACGACATTTGCTGCAATTTCGACATCGGACACATCTGTAGGAGACTTCAGTACCAAATTGTTCAGTCGCATCAAACTTCAAGGATTCTTGTCGGAGTCCATAAACGGTTTTCTCAGTGTCCCAGCTAGGAGGGATAATCCATTCATCCAGGTCACCATGCTTCTCACAATGTTCAGCTTCACAGGTAGTAGGAACTTCAACATCAGGGAGGAGGAGATCTTTGTCGAGGACATCATGGAGGAGTTCAGCAGGATCATGTTCAACGGGGTGATAGAGGTGATGAAGATTTCGAGTGACGGCTTGAAAAGCTCGGCATTCCGCGGTGAAGAAAGATTTGACACCAAGAAAGCCAACCAGGTCGGTTGCATGTCTCCAGGCCGGGTGGGGACCACCGAGAATTGTAATCTCTCCCTTTGGAGCAGCAATCATACTTTTGAATATACCCAACCCACAGGGTAAGGTATATAAAAGAACAGGGAAATACTTTTGGTACCTTATCCCAATCATAAGGTCGACCTCGTCTCCACCTATCCTAGCAGGAGCAGGAGGAAGAGGTTCAAGATCAGGCTTAACAGAGTTGTACTCACGTTGAATATCAACCCATGCATCAGAGATTCTCCATAGGGGAAATTTTGTGGTGATATGAGGCATTCGGATAGCTGTGATCGTAGCTTGTTCGTTAGGTTCAACCAGGTCAAGGAGAAATTGCTCATCTCCTCCCTCTATCAGAATAGTTTTTCCTCCTGCCACATCCATCTTAGTAGGTCCAGGACGGATACATGTACTATCAAGAAGAATTGCAGCTTTATCGGACATCGCGCTGCCCATGCAGCCAGAATCATAAAAAGTGAGGAGAGATCTACCATTCACATTGTAGTTTTGGAGCATGAAAATACTAGGATCATCTACATCACTATGAATCCTCTTATCAGAGTTAACGGAGATAACAGGAGTAGAAACCGGGTTCAAATTATAGCAGCTAGGGAGGTTGAAGAAGAACGAGGTTCCAGGTTTCACTTGCGCTGGATCTACTTTCTTCAGAAAATCAGGCTGGATTTTCTTGTTTTCTTCAATATGCCATTTACAGAGAGTGAAGTGAAATTGCCTATTCTTAGGGCGGTCAGCACAGTCTTCAACATTACAAGCCCATTCAGTTTGACATTGAGGACGGTGGCGAGCTTCCCAACCTTCACGATCTTTAACATCTACCTCCGAATCCATTCTAAGGCATCTAAAACAAGCTTTAACTCGTTGAGCTATTTGTATCCTGTTTGTAAGAATATCAGCTCCCAAGAATTGGTCACAATAGAATATATGAGTATGCTTTCCGTTACAGAGCTTACAATCTTTCAGAGCGGGAGCGACATAGGCTTTGGAAACGTATACCCCGCTACCATTCTTCTTGGGAGGTTTTGAGACTTTTCCACCAGAGGGAGGTTTGGTGGTATTTGGCGTGGAGGTGAATGTCTTACTTTTCGGAGCAGGTTTTGAGGGAGGAATGGCAGTTTTCTTCGCTTCAGACACAGGTTTGCGGCGCTTATCAGGATCAACCCCGCGGTCCAGTTTAAACGAGTGGCTTTTATTATAGAAAGTAACCATTTCGTCAAGAAAGGGGACGAATAGTTCAAGTAGACGCCGTCCACTAATTTTACCTTCCAATTTAAAAATCATCTTTTGAAATTCAACCAGAGAATCTTGAGGGATGTTTTCGACTATCTCTCCGACGATAGGATGCATGTAGAGTTCCTCATAGAGATCATGTTTGACAGCTAGATCACGGAGATAAAGAAATTGAGATCTAACCTCCACCAGCCACTTCCTTGCCTGTTCATTGTTGCCAGGACAAGCACCAAGACGCCGTAGATTAGCAACACGGAGAGCAAACAGATCAGAAACATTTCCAAAACTTTCCTTCAGAAGGACAAAGATTTCTTCTACGGTGTCAAGATGGCGACAAGCCGTACGAGCAACTCCAGTCAGACAGGTACGAGTTAGGAGGCGAACTTGTTCTGCAACGGAGGGTCCTTTCAGAGCAATAAAATGATCCCAATCTTCTTTAAACGAGTAGTAATCACCCTTATCAGAGTTCTCTCCAGAGAAAGTTGGGGGCTTTACATCATGACTTTTATCGTCCCCGGTGATCTCATATTTAGTTTTGAGATCTTGTATCTTATCAGTTATACTATCTTCTTTCTTTGCAAGGGTGCGGTAGGTATTCTCCAGTTTGATAGATTCTTCACCAAGATCACAATCTAAAGCTTGATCAATTAATTCCTTAGCAGTGATCTTGACTCTCTCAACTTTCTTTACGGTCGACTTCACACGGTCCTGATAGCTTTTAAACTCAAACTGATTATCTGGGGAATCAAGGAGCAGTTCATCTAGTTTGTCAGCAAGATCACGCATATCTCCTATGGTGGCACCCATGTACTTACCAACCCTATCAGCTTTAGTTTTATTTCCAGCGGTAGAGGAGACAATGGAGGTATTAGCGGATAAAGTCGGAGAATTTTCTTCAGCACGTAATTCTCGATTCCGAATTTCTTTATAGGCTGCTGCAATAAATGCTAGGTATCCAGATCTAGCAGTGGCAGCATTATTAAGTAGTTCACTCATGTCTGGAACATCTTCAAAAACCACCTGTGCACTGAGAATTTCATCCTTAAATACCTTAGCTCGTGCCACAGAATCTTTAAGATCATCTAGAGGAAAATCTTCAGGTTTAAAGTTGGCGAACTCTTCTTGCCAAGTAGATACAGCAAAATTAAGAGTTCTCCGTCCTTTGCGTATTTCTTGAGCTCTTTCCATCTCAGGTGTGAGGTGGGAGGCCATAGTATTTATCTCGTGAATTAAATTATCAGCTATAGACTGAGCCGAGAATTCATCATCATACTCAAGTTCTATCTCCGAGTCAGGATTAGAGCTGGGTTCGAGAGTGGATGAATCATCTTTCAGAGGAGGAGAAGGAAAAACGAACTTCGAACCGACATCAGTTACAGGAATATTACGTGGAGTAGTTTCATCTGGAGATTGAGGCAAGGATTCAAGGCTAGGAGCAGGGATCGACGAATCCCACAGATGAGGGAAGCGATCATCTAGTCGATCTGCAGAGATCTCACGTCTGCGGGGTCGAGATGTTGGCGTAACAGGCTTTCCCCGAGTTAAGGATACAGGGCGTCTACCTGGAGAACGGACTCCTCTAGATATACTTCCACGACGGAGGCTGCAGGATCGATTCTCAGGAGATCGAGGATCCACAACTGCATCTACTGCTCTTCGTTCAGCATCATACCCAAGTAGAGGAGGGGAGTGCTGGACAGCTGGCATAAGAGGTGTAAGAGGTATGTAGAGCGCTTAAAGTTTAAAGTTCACTAAGAGGGGTATTTATTTATCCTCTTTTTCACTGTGCCCGTTTAGGGAATTTTAGCACATTCCCAAGATACGATACCTAGATCCACAGGTATTGTTCAGCTATTAACATGATGGGGCAACATCATTTCTCCATGCGCACCTCTTTAATACACATGAGT
>Ga0208165_1000259_pt1 | contig 9361 bp, 7 predicted proteins | sample Colrivmeta1546B3_FD_187636 | JGI IMG/M metagenome (GOLD analysis project Ga0208165, IMG submission 187636) | Estuarine microbial communities from the Columbia River estuary - metaG 1546B-3 (SPAdes) (version 2) | ecosystem: Environmental > Aquatic > Marine > Intertidal zone > Estuary | place: USA... | reverse complement strand
GCAAGCTTTTCTCCCACCTTCACACTCTGTGGCAAGAACTGATCCGTGCCTTTGATTTCAACTGAGCTGACTGTAAAGAGAGTTGACCAACCAAGAGCGTATGAGGCAAGGCCCACAATGATGGCAATAGCAAGTGCTAAGAGACGTTTGTTTTTCATTTATCCGAAGCGACGGCTTAATCCATCAACAATGATGGGTGCAAGAGAGCTGACATCGCCGGCTCCAAGAGTAATGATCACATCTTGCGGCTGGGCAGAGTCAATGACTGAGTCAGTTACCTCAATGAAATTAGGAATGTATTCGCCATGGCTCATAGCATCGGTGATCAGGCGTGATGTGACACCTGCAATTGGTTTCTCACTAGCGGCATAAACCTCAAGAACTATTGCGCGATCTGCCATATCAAGGGCCTTAGCAAACTGGGCCGAAAATGCTTTTGTTCGTGAATAGCGGTGCGGTTGGAAAATAACAATTAATCGGCCATCTCCTGCAAAGCGACGTGCTGCTTTTAACGTCACATCAATCTCTGTTGGGTGATGTCCATAGTCATCAATGACTCTCACTCCATGCACTGTGCCTTTAAGTTCAAAGCGACGCCCAGTGCCTCTAAAGACCGATAAACCTGTTAACAATTCAGGGGCAGGAAAGCCAAGGTTTAACCCAGTGGCTAAAACCGCTGCTGCGTTAAGTAAATTGTGATGCCCGGGCACCTGAAGCTCAATGAAACCAACTACTTTGCCCCGCCAAATAGCGCGTGCTCGTGAGCCCATAGCCTCTAACTCAATGGAATCTAATCTTAAATCGCATCTCTCATCTATTCCATAAGAGATCAACGCACACGTTTTCACGCTTGAGGCTAAAGCTTTAGCACCCTGATCATCTGCGCAATAAGTAAGGAAGCCATCTTTATTAATAGTTGCTGCAAAATCTTTAAAGGCTTGGGCCACATCCTCTGGAGTTGCAAAGAAATCAACGTGATCGTGTTCAACATTTGTCACTATCGCTGCATATGGATGATATTCAATAAATGAACCATCGGATTCATCGGCCTCTGCTACAAATATCTCGCCGGTGCCGCGATGAGCATTAGAACCAGAGGCAGTAATTGTGCCGCCAATTGCAAAGGATGGATCTGCCCCGCAGGCTTGCAATGCAACTGCCATCATCGAAGAAGTTGTTGTCTTACCGTGTGTACCAGCCACGGCAATACTTTTTGATTCTGACATCAAAATTGAGAGTGCTGCAGCTCGTATGAGAGTGCTGAGCCCTAACTCTTGCGCCCGCATGAGCTCTGCGTTTGAAGGTGAGATAGCAGTTGAATAAACAACTAAATCTGCTCCATCAACATTGCTGGCAGCATGGGTTGTTGCAATCGTTGCACCAAGGGCTTGCAGCGCTTTAACTACTGATGAGTCCTTAGCATCTGAACCACTAACTGTAATTCCATGTGAAAGTGAGATGCGCGCTAAACCGCTCATTCCTGCGCCACCAATACCTATGAAGTGAACGCGCTTACCAACAAGAGATTTGAGTGTGGGCTTATTCATTGTGACTCCAGGGCATGTTTTCCTAGAGCTGCGATTTTTAAGGCAGCATCTGCATCCAGTGTTGAACCTTCCAATGGCGCAGAGCTACTGGATTTAAGAAGTGCATCTATATGAGTCTCTACATATGAAAGAGTAAATTGCTTTTGATCAATTACCTCTGCCCGTCCATCTGCAACTAATCCCTGTGCATTATGGAACTGTTCTCCATTTCCAATGGGTAGTGGCACAAAAAGAGCGTAACGTCCAAGAGCTCTAAATTCAGCACACGTAACCGCTCCGCTGCGGGCAATGATCAGATCAGCAGCTAAATAGGCATCTGCCATCTGCTCCACATATGCCACTGGACGATAGAGATCAGTAGCAGCTGGCAAAGTATTAGCGCGGCCCACTGAATGCATTATCGCAATACCTTTTTTACTAAACACAGGCACCGACTGCTCAATTACTTTATTAATAGCAACAGAGCCTTGTGAACCACCCATGACAAATACCAATGGCTGTGATGAATCAAAGCCCAAACGATTCTTGGCTTGTGCTCGAGCACTCTTCCAATCCGCGCCAGCCGCCTTAAGTCCATCTGCCACATCACTTCGAAGTGGCAAACCTGTAATCAAGGCACCTCTAAAAGCCCCCGCATTAACTCCATGTGCAACGGCTAAATAAGGCGTGAAAAGAGCGCCCAGTCGATTGGCCCAACCAGGCTTTGCATTTGCTTCATGAATAATCGTTGGAAGGCCAAGAAAGCGAGCTGCGATATATGCAGGTGCGCTGACATAGCCACCAAAGCCAATGAGTAAATCAGAGCCTTTCAATATTGTCCGGCAGGCCTTTACCGAAGCAACTAATTCAAAAGGAATTCTGGCCCATGTAAGTGATGGTGTTCTTGAGATTCTTACCTTGGGAATATTACTCACACTAAAACCAGCAGCAGGAATTAATGTATTTTCTAAACCTTTCGCTGTTCCTAAAAACGTAATCTCATCGTGAGGGTTCTGGCCCTTCCATACTCTTGCAACAGCCAATGCCGGTTCAATGTGGCCGGCGGTGCCACCGCCAGCAAGAACTATCGAAGCCATTTCGGAATTCCTGTTTTTTCTAACTCTTTATAAATTGCTGGATCTCTACGGGCAGCACCGATAACAAATGCGATTCCCATATAAGTAGCAATCAAGGCTGAACCTCCATAGGAAAGTAGTGGCAAAGTTACACCCACCACTGGAAGAACGCTGACTGCAGAGCCGATATTGAGCACGGTTTGAATACCTATCCAGCAACCAATGCCTGAACAGACATAGCGCACCATGGGATCTTGCGTGCGAAGAGCGATTCTAAATATTGAAAACAAAAGTGTGGAAAGCATGAGCAAAGTTGCAATGGTTCCGAAAAGACCGAGCTCTTCGCCTATAACTGAAAAGATAAAGTCGGTGTGCGCTTCAGGTAGATTTCCCCACTTTTGGCGACTAGCACCAAGCCCAACACCAAATAAACCACCACTGGCTAGCCCCAAAAGGCTATGAGCAGGCTGCCAACCCACTGATTTGTATTGATCTTCAGCAAATGGATTAAGAAAAACTGAAAAGCGAGCAACGCGATATGGCGCAGAGATAATCAATGCCGCAATTCCTAAAAAGCCAACAGCTGAAATCGCTGCAAACAACTTGAGGTGCACTCCAGAAATCCAGAGCATTCCAGCCAATACGAAAGCAAACACTGATGCTGTTCCTAAATCTCTTCCTAGTAGAACCAAGAAGATGCAGAGTAAGAATGCTGGTGCAATCAATTTAAGAACATTGGCCTGGATATCTCCGGCGTTCTCACGTTTAGCCAAAATCGAGCCAGCCCACAAGATCATCAAGAACTTAGCGATTTCACTGGGTTGAACATCAACAAAGCCAAGTGAAATCCAGTTGTTATTACCATTCACGCTCTTACCAACTCCAGGCAGTTGAACAACTGCCAGTAATCCCACTGAAGCTAGAACACCAAAGCGAGCAAAGAATTTCCATTGAGCGAGTGAAAAGCGCGAGAGTGCCCATGCCATAGGAAGTGCCAGTACCAAGAATGTTAACTGGCGAAAGAGGATTGCCCAGGTAGCGCCCTTATTTTCAAGAGAATAAATAGATGAGGCGGAAAAAACCATAATCAGACCAAAAATGCTCAATGCAAAGGTACTTCCAACAAGCATGTAGTAAAGATTGATTGGTCGGGTGAATAGAGTGCTTCGCTTCTGTGCGCTCATTTATTCACGACCTTCTTGACTGCAGCTGCAAAGCGATCGCCGCGATCGGCATATGAGATGAATTGATCCATAGATGCACATGCCGGAGCCAAAAGAACAGTATCGCCAGCTTTGGCAAAGCCTTTGGCAGCCATTACAACTTTCTCCATTAACTCCTCGGATGAATCACCATCGATAAGAACACGTGGGACTTGTGGGCAATGCTTAATGAGTGCAGCTTCAATTAATCCTCTGTCGGTTCCAATCAGGATTGCAGCCTTAATTCGCTTGGCGGTGCGCTCTACTAACTCTTCCATCGTTGCACCTTTAGCTAATCCCCCAGCAATCCACACGACTGATTCATGTGAGAGAAGTGAGGCCGTTGCTGCGTGTGGGTTAGTTGCCTTGGAATCATCAACCCAGTTAATGGAATCAGCAGAGTGCACCGTTTCAATGCGGTGACGCCCTGGCCTGAACTCCTTGATAGCACTGCGAATATCCTCGTGAGAAACACCAACGGTTCGCGCCAGTGCTGCAGCGGCCAATGTATTTGAAACATTGTGCGGAATCGTTGGCTTTACCTCCACCAACTCGGCAAACATAGAAGCTTCTTGAGGATCTTGCACAAAAGCGCGATCTACTAAGAGCTCTTCTACTAAGCCAATCTCACCTGGTGCTGGAGTATCTAAACTATAAAAGACTTTTCTGCCCTGCCAATGGCTGGTGCGCTTTACTATTTCACCTTCATCAGCATTTAACACCGCTGTTGTTGCACGATCCAGAATCGTTAGTTTGGCCTTTGCATACTCATCAAAACTTCCATGCCAATCAATATGATCATCGGCAATGTTAAGGATTGCACTTGCCACAAATTGCGCCTGCTTTGACCAGTGCAGTTGAAAAGAGGAAAGCTCAAGAACTAGTACTTCAAATGCATCAGCGCGATCGACAACCTCAATAACAGTCTCACCAACGTTGCCACATGCAGTTGCCTTTAAGCCACCCCGCTTTAACATCGCTGCGACCATCTCAACTGTCGTCGTCTTGCCATTAGTGCCAGTCAGTGCCAGCCACTTTTGCCCCGGTGCAATCTCACTCTTTATCTGCCACGCCAAATCAACTTCATTAAGAAGCGACAAACCAGATGCCTTTGCCGCAACAACAAGTGGATGAACTTGGCGCCAGCCTGGTGAAACAACTACTGAATCAAAATCTTTGATCACTACATCTTTTGCGCCAATAACTCTGTGTTCTGATTGAGCGGCTGGGTTTTCATCAGCCATGCTGACAACTGCCCCTCTTTTTGTAAGGGAACGGGCAACAGCATTTCCCGTGACACCTGCGCCAAGAATAAGAATTCTCTGGCCATCAAAAGAGAGTGGCATGGATTTTACTTAGCTACCCACTGTGCATAAAACAGACCCAGACCACCTGCAACGCAGAGTCCAGCAATAATCCAGAAACGAATAACAACAGTTATCTCAGCCCATCCCTTTAACTCAAAGTGATGATGAAGTGGCGCCATTCGAAAGACTCGTTTGCCACCACTGAGCTTGAAATACAGAGTTTGGATAACCACTGACATGGTGACAATTACAAATAATCCGCCCAGTGGAATCAAGAGCAGTTCAACTCGAAGCGTTGTTGCAAAGCCAGCAATAGCAGCTCCTAGGGCCAATGAACCTGTGTCGCCCATAATGATTTTGGCTGGGGCGGTATTCCACCAAAGAAAACCTGTGCAACCTCCAGCAAATGCTGCGGCAAGAACAGCTAGGTCAAGTGGGTCTCGAACTTGGTAACAGTTAGCTGTTGTTATCCCACTTACTGAGCAACTTTGGCCAAACTCCCACACACCGATTAATACAAAAGCCAGGAAAGTCATGATGGTTGCACCTGTTGCTAATCCATCTAGACCATCGGTTAAATTCACTCCATTACTTGCCGACATCACCATCAGGATTACAAAAGCAATAACTAAACCTGTGCCAAGGTAGATAGTGGTTTCTTTAACCGTTGAGAGGTATTGGGAAATAGGAGTGAGTTGATTCTGGTCGGCAAACTGCAGACCCGCATAGCCAAAGACGCCAGCTAACGCTGCTTGTGCTAGAAGTTTGTAGCGCCCCTTAAGTCCGCGAGAGTTTTGACGCGAAACTTTGAGCCAATCATCGAGGAACCCAACAAAACCTAATCCAACGACTAAACCAATTACTAATAGTGCTGAAGCCGTCATTGGAGTGCCTGAAATAAGGTGGGCCATGAGATAACCGAAAATTGCAGCGAGAATAAAGATGATGCCACCCATAGTTGGCGTGCCATGCTTTGTTTTATGTGTTGATGGACCGTCGTCTCGAATGATTTGACCATAACCACGAGCGGCAAGGATTCGAATTAATACCTTTGTTCCAAAGAGGGCAAAGGCCAGAGCAAAAGCTCCTGCGATAAGGATCTGTCTCATGAATCCACTCCACTCTTTTCTTTCCAGGCACGTTCTAGTGATTCTGCAAGAACCTCAAAACCTTGTGACCTAGATGCTTTTACAAGAACAACATCACCAGGTGCGAAGTACTCCACTAAATCATTCGCTGACTCAATCGTTGGGCGTTGGTGAATCACCATTGCGCCAACTGGTTCTCCGTATTCAGGAGCGTTGATTTCAACTAAATGATCAATTCCTAATTCAACCGCAAGTGCGCCTATTGCAGCGCTCTGTGGTGCCTGTGTCTGGCCAAGTTCATTCATCTTTCCAACAAATGCCCATGCCGAGCCGCCACGTTCTTGAGCAAAGAGAACTAGTGCGCGCATAGCTGCACTCATCGATTCTGGATTAGCGTTATAGGCATCATTAATGATCAGTAAATCAGCGCTTTCGTGCAGTTCCATGCGCCACTTACTCGATATTTCAGCAGTTGAAAGTGAACTAGCGATTAATTCCAGCGGAAGAGAGAGTGCAGTGCCAACTGCTGCAACTGCAAGCGCGTTAGATACTTGATGTGCACCTACCGCGCGCATTCCAACGGCATCTCGCCCTGCAGGTGTTACTAAATCAAAGTGTGGTCGTCCCTCTCGCATCTCTATATCTGCAGCTCTTACTTGAATGTCTGCGCTCTCACCAAAGAGAATTACTTCACCTTGATGCAATGAAGCCATCTTGGGCGTGAACTCATCATATGTTCCTAGGATCGCAACTCCATCTTTGCCTAGAGACTCAATGAGTTCGCCCTTAGTTTTGGCGATAATCTCACGAGAGCCAAACTCACCAATATGGGCAGTCCCAACTGTTAGAACAACTCCTATGTTTGGCTTTGCAATCTCACACAACCGAGCAATGTCGCCCATGTGCCGTGCACCCATTTCAAGAATACAAAAGCGGGTGCGATCATCACACTCAAGCAAAGTAATAGGCAGACCTAAATCATTATTAAATGAACCTGCCGGTGCAACAGTTGGACCAACAGCGCCCAACATATGAGTTAAGAGATCTTTAGTACTTGTCTTTCCTTGTGATCCTGTAATACCAATAACAATAAGTTTGTCTAAGCGCTTTCGAACAAATGCAGCCAGGATAGATAAGGCCTCAAGTACATCTTTGACAACGATGCATGGGCCATCTATGCGCTGGGATGTAAGAGAAAACATTGAACCATTTCGATACGCATCAGCTGCAAACTCATGGCCATCAGCGTTTTCACCTTTGAGGGCTAGAAAGAAACAACCCGGTGTTGCTAGGCGAGAATCAAAGACCGGCGCTTTTGAAACAAGTAAATCCTTATCGCAAAAGACTTCCCCGCCAACTAAAAGCGCTATTTCTCCAGCGGTTAAAGTGATCATTTCTTATCTTCAATCGCTTTAGCTAACTCAATGCGATCATCGAATTCATGAATCTGTCCATTAATTTCCTGACCCTTTTCATGACCCTTACCTAAAACCATCACAACATCGCCAGCCTTTGCCAGATTGACCGCTGTGCGAATGGCCTGTGCTCTATCAACAATTACTTCACTAGGTGGGAGCACATCAATATCTAAAACCATCTGAACCAGAATCTCTTCAGGCTTCTCAGAACGGGGATTATCACTGGTGTAGATAGCTATATCTGCGCCTTTATGAAGTGCTTGACCCATCAAAGAGCGCTTAGTTTTATCCCTATCTCCCCCACAACCAAGTACGGCGATTACTTTTCCATCAGTTATCTCTGCCGCTGCTTCCAATACTCGTTTCACTGCATCTGGTGAGTGCGCATAATCAACAAGGGCTGAGAAGTTTTGTCCAAGTCGCACAGCCTCTAAGCGCCCAGCAGCTCCAGTGAGTGTTGGCAAGATTGCAGCGATATCAATGGGATCAATTCCACTTTCAACTGCAATGGCAACTGCCATTAAGAGATTGTCATAGTTAAAGCCGCCATGCAAAGCGGTTTTTCCTTCAATAAGGATTCCGCCACTTCCGCGAATAGAGACCGAAGCACCAACATAATCTGATGCGATCGATGCATAGTGCCAAGTTGCAGTTGTATCTAATCTAGACAAAGTGACAACTGGGAGCTCTGTTTGTGCAGCCAGACGCTTTCCATAAGGATCATCAAGATTAATCACTGCTAAATCGGCATACTCAAATGTAAATAGCTTTGCTTTTGCCGCAAAGTAATCTTCCATATCTTTATGGAAATCTAAGTGGTCTTGGGAAAGATTTGTGAAGCCAACGACAGCAAAGTGGCTGCCACGAATGCGCTCTAAAGTAATTGCATGGCTAGAGACTTCCATGATCAGATTGCGCATATGGCGCTCACGCATCACAGCAGATAAAGCCTGCAAATCAGAGCTTTCAGGGGTAGTGCGCTTACTAGCAATGCTTTCAACGCCAATACGTGTCTCAACAGTTCCGATGAGCCCACTATCTCTACCGGCAGCGGTCATGATTTGGTGAAGCAAAGTTGTTACCGTGGTTTTGCCATTAGTTCCGGTAACACCAACGCTATAGAGATCGCGCATTGGTTCAGAATAAAACCAAGCACTTGCGATACCAGCTGCTCGCCTTGGGTTTGTTGAAATAAGAACTGGAACACCCTTGATATCTTTAGCACCTTTGGCATCTGTCAGAACAGCTACTGCCCCGCGAGATATGGCATCGGATGCAAACTGCGCCCCATGAAATTTTTCACCGGGCAGAGCAATGAAGAGATCTCCAGCCAAAACAGAATCACTGGCTTGAGCAATTCCGCTCACCTCAATTTTTTCTAATTCTTTGGAAGAAGACTCTGCCCCAACAATGGCGCATAGCGCTGAGAGTTTTTTCTGGTGACTAGTTATTGGCCGTTGCATCCTGGGCCTTCTTTGCAGCTAAAGCTTTTTTATTCAAAGGGATTGGATCAAATACTGTTCCAGTTGGTGCAATATGGCGACTTTGCAGAACAAAAGACATTACTTTCTTAAACACTGGCCCACCAAGTACACCGCCCCAGTGCATACCTTTTGGATCTTGAATCGTCACGCTAATAACGTAGGCGGGCTTATCTGCTGGTGCAAAACCAATAAATGAAGCGGTGTAACCGCGATAGCAACCGCATGTGTCATCAATGCGCTGTGCTGTACCAGTCTTACCT
>Ga0208165_1000203_pt1 | contig 10463 bp, 21 predicted proteins | sample Colrivmeta1546B3_FD_187636 | JGI IMG/M metagenome (GOLD analysis project Ga0208165, IMG submission 187636) | Estuarine microbial communities from the Columbia River estuary - metaG 1546B-3 (SPAdes) (version 2) | ecosystem: Environmental > Aquatic > Marine > Intertidal zone > Estuary | place... | reverse complement strand
CGGCGGCTCAACTTCAAACGGCAATGCAAAACCTTGACTCTATCGGTCGTGGGAACATAGTTGTTACTGGAGTTCAGGGCGTTTATTATGACCTGAATTTCTCAGCCGACAAGGGCTTATCTGATCTGCCACTTATGCAAGTGCAAAGCGGATTGATTGCAGCTCCAGGAAAGACGGCATCGGTCAACTTCTCGACGTTCGGAGTGCGCGACTATTTGCTCAACGCGACAAGCGCAACCGCCGACCTTGAGATCGAACTAACCGAAGGCGGCGAGCGCAACACGATCATTTTACAGTCATGCACGCTCACCGAGGAACTCATCACCCAAGCCAGCTTGACGTAATGGAGAGCCACACTTTCCATTCGCTCGTCGGCACGTCCGCGCCCGCTGCGGCTGTTCTGATCTCGTTCTCCGAAGTCGAGGCATGGCTTCGCGTTCTCTCTCTCATCCTTGGAATTTGCATCGGCGCGGTCTCGTTGTATAAAATGCTGAAATCAAAAAAACCATGAAAATACTATTCTCGAAATTGAAAGAACCGTCCACTATTCGCGGGGTCGCGATAATTGGTAGCTTAGTGGGCGTAAGCCTAGACCCGTCTAAATGGGACGCGATAGGGGCGGCGCTTGCGTCGATAATCGGCTTGATAGAAATCTTCCGCAAAGAAAAATGAGCGCAAGAACCATCGCGCTGTGGATGATCGTTCTCAGCTTCGCGTTCTTGGGCATGGCGCTTCTCACGTCATGCGCTGGATTCAATAATCCGGCGGTATGCGTCAAAACGGATTACGGAACATTCTGCTACGAACTCCCAGACATCCAAGGCTTGAAAAAATGAACCTCGACGAACGCAGCGAGCGCAACCTCTCGACCCTCCACCCGGATCTCTACGCCCGCGCCGCCTCCTTTATCCTCGCGGCCAAAAAGCTCGCCGCCCCGCTCAACCTCGACGTCAAATGCATTTGCGGCCTCCGCACATGGGCCGAGCAGGACGCCCTCTACGCCAAAGGCCGCACCACGCCCGGCCCTAGGGTCAGTAACGCCGCCGGTGGCGCCTCCATGCATAACTACTCGCTGGCCCTCGATATCGCCGTATTTTCCAAAGACGGCAAGACCTACCACGGCGACCACGCATTCTACCGCGAGCTCGGACCCCTGGGCGAATCGCTCGGCTTCGAGTGGGGAGGCCGTTGGAAATTCAACGACGAACCCCACTACCAATTCCGACCAAAATGGGCAACCGGCATGACCGAGCGCGATATGCTCGCCAATTTACGCAATAGAGTATCGAAAAAAATAGACGTCCTCGCTTGAAAAAAAAGAGACAACCGACGGTCGAATCGGAACGCACGGAAGCACTCGCAGAAGCGAAGCGGCTTTTGTCTGAGCATTATGACTGCGGTCTCGCCATCGTCAGTTGGGAGCAAGCAGGCGAGACGATGCACGGGGAATTTGTCTTCGGCAACAAATACGCTGTCGAAGGACTCGCAGGCGACTCATTCAGCATTTTATTTCCAGACACCGAAGAAGAAGAGGAGGACGAAGAAGCATGAAAATGACATTGGAATTTGACGAGACCGAGCGATACGAGCACGAGGTGGCCTGCAAAGCCCTTGATATTTTGATCTTGGTGGATGACATAGATCAGGAGCTACGGAGCGCCTTAAAGCACGAGAGCGGAGCATTCGCAAAACTTGATGAGGATACGATGGAGGCCGTTCGCGCGTGGATTTGGGAACAACGTAGCGACCGGAACATTCCAGAACTAAGATGAAGGGCTGGAAAAAATGGATGGCAGTCGGGTGTTCTCATGGCGACCAGATCGATCCAGAGGCACGCAAGGCCGTGCTGACGTTCAAAGACCGATGGAAGCCCGACACGACTATTCATCTTGGGGACTTCTTGGACTTGGCGGCCTTCCGCTCTGGAGCTATCTCAGACCCGAACTCAAGCGACCGCGCCGCGAGCATCTCGGACGACCTTTCTGCCGGCATTGACTTCCTGCACGAACTGCGTCCTCAGCATATTCTCTACGGTAACCATGAAGCGAGGCTTTACAAGCTAGCATCATCGCCCAACGCGCTTGCGGCGCACGCCGCTACGCTCACGATCCAAGCCATTGAGAAGACGGCAAAGGAACTAAAAGCAAAATTGTATCCGTACCACATTCGGAGCTTTTACGAGCTAGGCGGATGCAAATTTATCCACGGCTATATGTACAATGTACAAGCCATCCGCGACCACGCAGAGACATACGGACAATGCGTGATGGCGCACCTGCACCGAGTCGGATGGGAACGCGCACGCACACTCGACGGGCCAAGCGGATATTGCACCGGAATGCTGGCGCGTTTTGATATGGAATATGCTTCGACCCGCCGCGCCACCTTCGCTTGGTCGCAGGGCTTCGCTTACGGCTATTACAAAGACAACTCAATAAACATCAACCTATGCGAAAGACGACAAAACAACCCTTGGCTCTTGCCGCTGTAAACAAAGCCTGGGACGCTTTCTACTCAACGACAAAAGCTGAGAACGAGAAGGAACTCGCCAAACAAGGCTGGAAGACGATCCGCACTATTGCGAACGAGTCAAAGTTGACCATCGCATCAATTTCTTGCCGAGTTGAAACTGCCATTGGAAAAGGGATTCTCGAATCAAAAAAGGCAACTATACAGACTAACCAAGGCGCTCGCGAGGTAAATTTATACCGCCCGATCTCAAAATAAAAAAGCCCACAGAGGCGCATGGGCATTGGTTGCGCTCATTTGTAAAGACTTTTCTAAAGAATTATTTTCGCACTTCGCGAATTATTTTCTTTTCATCTTTGCGGGAATGAAGGAGGGTTTGCACATCGAACGGGACGAACCCGAACGACAGAAACAAAAACTAAATATATGGAACCACTAACTTTCTTAGCCCTATTCGGAATCTGCACTTGCTGTGCATTCATTGCCGGATACTTGATCGGAAACATCAAAGCCACCTGCGATCTGGAACAGACACGCCGCTGGTGGATGAACCGCCAGATCAAACGGGAGCGCCGGTAATGACTCCTGAGGAGTTACATGACGCGGAATGCCAATTCACCCGAAACCTTCTGTGCGGGATGATACAGCAGACCGTTGCCGATCTACAAAGCGAGAAGGTCTTCCTGAGCAAACAGCTAAACGAAGAACAGGAACTCGATAGGAACTCGGCAATTCACTTCATCAAAAGCAAAGCATTCCAAGGAATTTGCGACGTTCTCGCGCTGCCAGCCGACAAAATAAAAACAAGGGCACTAAAACATGATACTAGCACTCGATCCAGGAACGACTCACAGCGCGTTCGTACAATACGACCAACGCGGGATACATGATCACGGTCACCTTCCAAATGCCGAGATCCGACAGGTTCTTATCGGTCGCGAATACGACCGAGTTGCTTGCGAGATGATCGCCAGCTACGGTATGGCGGTAGGCGCAAGCACATTTGAAACCTGTATGTGGATCGGGAGGTTTATCGAGGTTGCACGGGTGGACGTAGAGTTGATCTTTCGGAAGGACATTAAACTTTTCCTATGCGGCACGATGCGGGCAAAAGACGCCAACGTGCGTCAAGCCTTGCTCGATCTCATCGGGCCGCAGGGAACAAAAGCCCAGCCGGGGCCAACATACGGCATCAAATCCCATTCTTGGGCGGCACTCGCTGTGGCCGTATTCGCAGCACAACAAAAAGGAAAATAGAAAATGAAATACAAAATACAAAAAAACATACCAATACCTCAGAAACCAACAAATCAATGCGAATATCCATTTAGCGAAATGAATATAGGTGACAGTTTTTTGTGCAGCAATTCCGAAAAAGCGCGATCAGCAGCAAAAAAGTATGGATACACCGTAACAATTAGAAGTACAAATGAAGACGTTTTAAAAGGATATCGAGTTTGGAGAATAAACAAGGGCGTTTAATTTTAAGAGCCAATAACATATGAAAATAACAAAAGAACAAAGCAGTAAAAACCCGTCAAAATTACCTGATCAAAGAACCGATCTAGTCAATCAAATGTTCTACGCTGTTGAAAAAGGTAGGCTTACATGGCGAGGAGTTGTTATAGGAAACCCAGAGCCAGGATGGTATTTCATTCAGCTATATTCACACTTAACAGGGAATCCTACAAATCAAAGGTTGGTTAGAATTGAGTCCATGAGTGAATGGTTGTTTTTTGATGATAAAGATCAAATGGAATATTCTTACACTAAAGGAACTGTGAGACTGATTTTAAATGAAATGGAGCAAAACAAAGATATTCAAAACAAATGAAAACAACAGAAGGTGGATGGGCGGGAATTAGAGAATGGAATCCAACTTATAAAGGAAATCATCGCCCCGCTTGGTTTAAGGAGAAAGTAAGATTATTAAATCAACTTAAAGGTGGCACATATAAGCCATTCGAAGAACTAAATATCTATGGATGGGGATCAGGATGGGATCATACTGGAAGCATCAAAATAGATGGTGAATTGCATCGCGCTGTTTATTCAATGCCATACGGAAACCATGATGAATCAATGCAAAAATTTGCAGATGAGCATTACATGGGGCTAGAAATCCAAGATTCATCTCCTTGGAATGCAGGAACAAAATTGTATATATTCAGAAAAAACAAAAACAAAAATTAATAAAAAATGAAAATAACAAAAGGAAAACAACAACGCGCGCAGCGCGTCGTCATCTACGGAGTTGAATCCGTAGGCAAAAGCACATTCGCGGCCAAGTTCCCAAGGCCGCTGTTCTTGGACATCGAGGGCGGAACATCGCACCTGGATGTGGATCGCTGCGAGATCGGGACGTGGAAGCAGTTAACGGATGCGTTAACAGAAGCCAAGGCGACCGAATACAAAACTATCGTCATCGACTCGGCAGACTGGGCGGAACGCCTATGCGTTGAAGACCTGCTCGCCAGCACCAAAAAGACTAGCGTCGAAGACTTTGGCTTCGGTAAGGGCTGGGTGATGGTAGCGGAAAGAATGAGCCGGTTCTTGTCATCCGTTGATCAACTCATTGACGCCGGCAAGAACGTGGTAATGATCGCTCACAGCAAGATCGTCCGCTTTGAAGCGCCTGACGCTCTCGCGGCCTACGACCGCTACGAGCTGAAACTGAGCAAACAATCAGCGCCGTTGCTTAAAGAGTTTGCTGACGAGCTTTGGTTCTTGCGTTTCAAAACCAAGGTAAGCACGACCGACTCCGGCAAAGGTAAAGGAATCGGCGGCAAGGAGCGCATAATCCTAACCACTCACTCGGCAGCCTACGACGCGAAGACCCGCAGCGGCCTTGCGGAAGAGTTGCCGCTCGAATGGGCATCGGTCGCGCACTTGTTCGAAGCTGTTGCAACTAAACAGCCAGATCATTTTGTTGACGCCAACGAAATGGTCGGCTGGCAGGCCCGACTCGCAGAACATGAAGGCGCGGTAAATCAGTTTTTGATCGCTCGCGGAGTGCTTACATCAGAACAGACTTGGCGCGACTGCGCACCGGAATACCTGCACCGCGTTGCGCTTCGGGTCGATCAATTCGTTAACACAGCGGTCGAATGGAGGAAGGCGAACTCGTGACAAATACTGCATAATATTTGTAACGGCACTTATACCTTAAATATTTAAAATAAAATGAGTAAAGAAATATCACCTAGCACGCTTCCCAAACTCGCCGAATGTGCTTTATTTGAAGGAGCAAGCGGAACGAGCGCGGCAGCGGAGCGCGGCACGGCGGTAGACATTGCGATCCGCAACCTTATCTCGGCAGAAAATGACGTTGCAATAGTTGGCGAAGACGCCGGAGCGATAGCCTACGGCGTAGAGGAACTAACGCGCCTAGCAAAAGGTTCGTTCGTGGAAACCCGCGAAGAGTACTTGGCGATGGCAGTTCCTGGGCTATCGAAACTCGGCACCGCGGATGCCGTCTGCAAAGAGCAGAAATGGGTCGCCGACATAAAAACGGGACAGGTGCGGGATTATAGGAATCAGTTGATGGCCTACAGTCTGGCGTGCATGGAGGATAACTTTGAAACGTCTTGGACGGCTCATGTTATCTACGTCGATCAGGCTATGATTCGTAGTTATGAGTTTACCTACGAGGAAGCCAAGCAAGGCACGCAGCGCACAATCGACCGCGCAACAAGCGCGGATGCGAAGCCGACGCCTTGCGAGTATTGTAGCTGGTGCAAACACTACAACAACTGCAACGCCATCGTGAGACAGGCTGAGAGTGCCATCGCTCTCATTCCCGAAGCAACCGGTAACAGCATCGAGGCTATCAAAGATCGCATCCTTTCCACGCCGGAGTCACTCGGCGCATTCATTCGCGAATGGAAACTGGCGGAGAAAGAGATCGCCGAGCCTTTGCTCGGTCATCTTAAAACCCGTCTCGAAAGCGGGGACGAGGTGGCAGGCTGGAAACTCACAAGCGTCAGCGGACGGAGGTTTGTGGAGCACGAAGCTATCGCAAAGGCCTCCGAAGGTATCAGCAAAGAGACATTAATACTCGCGATGGGCGGTAAGCTATCGGAAAAGAGTTATCTGGAACTCTGCGCCAATAACGGCGTGGAGCCAGACCAAACGGCGATCAAGGCGGGATCACCGACAACGCAGTTACGCCAAACAAAAACAAAATAGAAAATACAAATGCCAACATACAAAGCATCAGAACCAAAACAAGCGGCCATCTACTTCGTAGAGCCGGGGACATACGAAGTCGAGATCGTGAAAGCGGTCGAGAAGACTTCCCAAGCCGGAAATCCGACCATCAAACTCGACGTTCAAGTCATCCTTGAAAGCGGCATCGAGGGGCCGAAGATGTGGGAACATCTCACGTTCACTCCCAAGGCGGCGTGGAAGGTGGATCAAGTGCTTTCGAGCATCGGTCGGGCCGTTATCCCAGGAGAAGACGTAACCGTGGAAGCCGAAGACCTGATCGGAGAAAAGGGCGTTTGCGTCGTAGGCGTAGAGCCGGGCCAGACAAACCCAGATCACCAGTTCAATTGCATTGAGCGCTGGCTTTTCGGTGATGAGAAACAAAAATGGCTAGGTAACCGGCGCAAGCCAGCGGCCAAGCAAGACAAGCACATTGTCGCTAAAAGCAACGGCTACGTTGCTCAACCCCAAGACGAAACCGACGACATTCCGTTTTAATAGATGAACGGAACTCTCTCGCTCCGGTTGGTCATCTGCATGAATGAATGTCCTATCGGGCTTAGGTTGGAACGGGGCGACCCGCTACCTGTCCACCAACATACATACGACGACACGCCGGAGGGGAGAGCATTGGCGGAACAACACTTAGAAAGAATCTCAGATTATGTTCGACGGCATCACAAGACTACTAAATCTCACAAGACTTGTTAAAGAACAAATGGCTGATCTTGAATTACTCGTAGAGTTATTAAACATTCGCGTCGAGTCGCTCACAGAAGAGAACGACCGACTCATAAAAGAAAACAAGGCTCTCCGCCAATTCCTATCAGGCCAAGATGAATAACCAAATGCAATGGCGCGGGTATCCGCTCCGGTGCTGGCCAAACCACCAAGATGACTGCTACCGTTGGGACTGGGAGATCCAGATCGACGGCAAGTGGGTTGAGGTTGTAACTCAGGCTACAAGGTGGATCGAAGATGAGGCCGAGGAGACGTTGCAGCGTTATCTCGAAAGAAAGAAAACATGATCCTATCACCCGACTTCCCCGACCATTACAAGACGAAAATCCTGCTACGCCTAGCCGGTCACGCTGGGGTTTTCAGCCTTCTTAAACTCTGGTCGCAATGCCAATTTCGCAAGTGCGAGCGCATAGAAAAGCCAGCGGATATCGTTGCAGCGATAGCCGACTGGGAAGGCGACCCAATGCAACTCGAAAACGCACTCATAGAAAGTGGCTACGCAAGGCGCGAAGGCGATGCCTTCATTTTGCACCAATGGCAAGATCAAAACAAGCGTTTATTCTCAAATTACAAAAATGGGAAGAAAGGCGGAAGGCCAAAAAATGACGTTCCAAAGCCTGCAAAAAAGTCAGTCGGAATGCGTCTGTAAATAACCCAACAATAACCCAACGATAACCCAAATGAAACCCAACCGTAACCCAACAATAACCAATGGTGGTCTAGATAGATAGAATATCTATCTATTATCATAGATAGATAGGCTTCGCCTCTCTCGCTTAAGGCGAGAGGCGAGCCATCCAGAAAGGAAACATGGCAATTTTAAAACGAGAAGAAACACAAACAAGATCAGCAGTCCCGACCGCCCCAAGCGCAGAGAAAGCGGCGATCTCGATCTTGCTCCAGAACTATGAAGTGCTCGACGCCGCGAAGTGGGACGCGGACTTGTTCTTTGAGCATGCCAACCGCGCCTTGCTTTCAGCGGCCAAGGAGTGCCACAACGAAGGCTACAAGTCGGACATCTTCCGACTCCAGGCTGTCTTGGAAGAAAAGGGAATGATATTCGACGTTGGCGGATATCACGGCGTCACCGAAGCCTTCACCGCCTATCCCACCGGGGATGCTGTCGCCGCTCTCGACTTCCGCAAAGACCTGCTCAAGGCGCGTCGGTATCGCAAGGCGATGGCAAAGCTGAACGAAAGCAAAGACGACATCCGAGAGATGCGGGCCGACTTGAACGGCATCGCTCAACACCTAGCGGACAGCGACGAAGAACAAATTGGCGCTTTATCGCTCAAGCAACAATGCACCGAGTTGCTCAACGAACTCGAAAAAACAACCCAACCCGAACGCTTCCACACCGGCATCACCGGACTGGATGAAAAGCTCAACGGCGGTTTTGAGCGGGGAACGCTCGCAGTCTTCGCCAGCGAGACTTCGGGCGGTAAGTCTATTGCTTTACTTCAAACAGCCCTGCACGGGGCTATAAACGCCAAGACGGGCATCATTTTCAGCCTAGAGATGAGTGCACTTCAAGTCATCTGCCGTTTGGTGGCATCTAAAAGCGGATGGAGATGCGTGTCGGCCTACGAGAATCCAAACAAGCAACACCTGGCTGGAATTCAGAACGGCATTGCCGAAATATCGGCGCTCCCGATCACTATTCACGACCAAGTATCGGATATCGATACTATCGAGTCGATATGCCGCCAACAAAAGCGCACGGGGTTGGACTGGATCGTTGTCGACTATATTCAACTTTGCTCTCCGTCAGCCGACAGCAAAAGCGAGACACGCGAGCAACAAGTTAGCGAAGTTGTCCGCAGGCTGAAGTTGATGGCGTTGCATTTAAATGTTTGCGTCCTGACCGCTTCTCAACTAAATGACAAAGGCGAGCTGCGCGAGTCCCGCGGCATCGGGCATCACGCCGACTACGTTCTGCACATCGACCATGCAAACCATCCCGACTCAGAGATACGACTTATGAAAAACAGAAACGGTGAACGCCACGTCTCAGCGCCGGTGCTAATGCAAGGCGGCATCAGTCGCTTTGTCGATAGGGTGACGAAATGAACATAACGCAAATCGAACTCAACTTTACTCCGGTGCTTGTGGTTAAAAACAACTGGACTGATATTTGGCACGTCAAGAGTGGGCACTATGCTTGGCCGGAAGACACGGAGCAAATATCATTCTCCAGTATAGCCGAAGCGTGCGCATTTGCAAAAAGCCACGGAGCGAATCCACACGTCGTGCCAGCAACGAATTGACCACCTAACCACTTTTATAGGCGTTGATACGTGGATGTTTGGATGCCTATAAAAAAGCCACTGTTTTTCTCGGTAGGAGCGGCAGACTGCGCCTTTTATTCAGAGCCAAAAAACGAGAAACTATTTGCAAAAGAAAAAAACTATGCGAACAAAGATGTTCGATGCACGACTTGACGCGAGACGCAGCGGAATACGACGAGGCTTCGTACACGCCAGACTTTTATTCGTTCGACGATCCGACGGCAGGCCACGCATTCCGCATGACAGCGTACCGCGAAGCATCGGAGAAGCTCCTGGTTGTGCTGAACAAAACGATCAGCTTCTTAGCGGAGCATGGTTACAGCAGAAGCAAAACGCTTTGGGGCGTTGCGTTCGCGTTAGGGCATCCGCTAACAGCGGGTATGTCGATGCTCGAAGCCGGGCGGGAGCTAGGCTGCACCAAGCAGGCGATCAGCAAGATAGCAATGGACTTTCTCGACACGACAGGCCTACCGCCTAGCACTTCACTCAAGAGCGAGGAAGCTCGCAATACATACCGCAAAACTAATACAAACAAATATGGAACAAAACGAAATAACGGCGCTCACGCTGCCAGTCATTGAAACAGAGATCCGCACCGCATACGCGGAAGCTAACGCCTTAGCAGTAACGGCAAAGGGCAACGCCCGCGCAGCCGTCTTACGCATGGCAGACTGCGGTCAGATGCTCATGGTCGCCAAAGACCACGTGCGCGGCAACCGCAACGAATGGCTTGCATCGCTTGGCATTGACCAAGACAAA
>Ga0208165_1000160_pt1 | contig 12174 bp, 8 predicted proteins | sample Colrivmeta1546B3_FD_187636 | JGI IMG/M metagenome (GOLD analysis project Ga0208165, IMG submission 187636) | Estuarine microbial communities from the Columbia River estuary - metaG 1546B-3 (SPAdes) (version 2) | ecosystem: Environmental > Aquatic > Marine > Intertidal zone > Estuary | place: USA... | reverse complement strand
GACAAACGCCAGCCTTCAGCCGCTTCACGACGATTAAAGTGACCTTCTTCGGTGGGCAACATAGAGCCGCCACCGTCACTGATAACGCATTTACACTGGGCACAGCTACCGCCGCCGCCACAGGCCGAGGGCAAAAAGAGCCCTGCGCCCGATAGGGTCTGCAACAGCTTGTCGCCCGCGGGAACGGTGATAGTTTTTTCACCGTTAATTTCGATATTGACATTGCCAGACGACACCAATTTGCTGCGGGCAGCTAAAATAAAGGCCACCAGTGCAAGAATTACTGCGGTGAACATCCCAACGCCAAGGATAATTTCAATACTCATGGGTAGTTACTTCTCCGTAATCAGAGGTCAATGCCGCCAAACGACATAAAGCCTAAAGACACTAGGCCTACAGTAATAAATACAATGCCAAGACCTTGCAGACCGTCGGGAATATCGCTGTACTTCAGCTTTTCGCGGATACCCGCCAGTACGGCAATCGCCAAGGCCCAAGACATACCTGAACCAAACCCGTACACCACACTCTCCGCCAAATCGTACCCGCGCTCAGCCATCAACAATGAACCACCTAAAATAGCGCAGTTCACCGTGATCAACGGCAGAAACACACCCAGCGCGTTGTAAAGCGCAGGGACATACTTGTCTAAAACCATCTCCATAATCTGGACTATCGCAGCGATTACGCCGATAAAGCAGAGATAGACAAGGAAGCTCAGATCAACGTCTGGCAGACCGGCCCACGCCAGCGCACCGTCGGAAAGCAAGTAGCCCAATAGCAAATTGTTGACCGGGACAGTGATGGTTTGCACCACGATTACAGCAATACCCAGACCAATGGCTGCATCAATTTTTTTAGACAGCGCGATAAATGTACACATGCCCAAAAACATGCTTAGAGCAATGTTATCGATAAAAATCGAGCTGACGAGTAGACTTAAATAATGTTCCATTATGCCACCTCGCCTGGTCGGCTATTCGCAGTGATCTTAAATTCTGCCTTTTCGACCTGGTTCTTCTTCCAAGTACGCAGCGCCCATATAATCAGACCAATTAAAAAGAATGCACTGGGCGGCATCAGCATCATTCCGTTGGCAACATACCAGCCGCCGTCGGTCGATACTTTGAATACTTCATAACCCCAAAGTTTGCCTGCACCAAATAGCTCACGAATAAACGCCAGTAACATGAGTATGGCGCTGTAGCCGAGCCCGTTGCCGATACCGTCAAGAAAACTCTCTACGGGAGGGTTCTTCATCGCGAATGCTTCCGCGCGACCCATCACAATACAGTTAGTAATAATCAAGCCCACAAATACCGATAGCTGCTTGCTGATGTCGTAGGCAACTGCTTTCAACACTTGATCAACCACGATCACCAGTGAGGCAATAATGGTCATCTGCACGATAATGCGGATGCTGCCCGGTATATGATTGCGGATAGTGGAGACAAAAAAGTTAGAAAATGCCGTGACCAGCGTGAGTGCCAGCGACATAACAAAAGCGACTTTCATGCTTGAAGTTACCGCCAGCGCTGAACAAATTCCAAGAATCTGCAATGCGATAGGGTTATTGGCAACAACAGGCTGTAGCAGTGTGTCTCTAATTTTCGACATGATTTAAGCCTCCCCTGCTTTCAGATGAGTAATAAAAGGTTTGAACCCTTGGTCACCCAGCCAGTACTGCACTAGGTTGTTAACGCCGCGGGTGGTCAATGTCGCACCGGCGAGACCATCGATCTGCGATTCAGAACCTGCTCGCTCGAGATCAACTTTGCCTTTAACAACACTAATGGCCAATTCGCCAGCGCTGTAGGCTTGCTTGCCAACCCAACTGGCTTTCCAGTTTGGGTTATCCACTTCGCCACCAAGACCTGGCGTTTCAGCATGCTCGTAGAATCCGATACCAGCAACGGTTTGTAAGTCCGACTCGAGCGCCAAGAAACCGTAGAGTGTTGACCACAGGCCGTAGCCTTTGATCGGCAGTATCACTTTCTCTACGCCGTTCTCACCCTCGACGATATAAACCGTGGCATATTTTGCACGACGCTTGAGTTTGGCAGGGTCATTGCCGTCCGTCAGAGAAATGGACAGCGCTGGATCTTTTGAGGCTTTACGCTGGTCGTAGGTAGCAGCGTCGACAGCATCGGTGAAACGACCGGTCTCTAAATCAACCACGCGAGTGGCGACCTGTGCAAACTGCGTTTCAACACTCACGCCTTCCTGCAACAATCCCGCTGAAGCCAGAATGTTCTTCTTCAAGTCCAACGTTTTATTCGCCTGTTGAGTGGGGCGCAGTAACACCGCAGAGCTTGCCACCACAACTGCGCAAACCACGCACAGCGCTAGGGCAACGCCAAAGGTTTTCTTCATAGAGTCATTAGCCACGGGCCAGTCTCCTTTTGATATTGCCTTGAACAACAAAATGATCAATCAGCGGTGCGAACAGATTGGCAAATAGAATTGCCAACATCATGCCCTCGGGGAACGCAGGGTTAACCACACGAATCAAAATAACCATGACACCGATCAACATGCCATACCAGAATTTACCCGTGTTGGTCATCGCCGCAGACACAGGGTCCGTCGCCATAAAGACCGCGCCAAAAGCAAATCCACCAATCACCCAGTGCCAGTAAAACGGCAGCGCAAACATTGGATTGGTCGATTCAATCGAGTTAAACAGCATGGATAAGAGCGCCGAACCGAGCAGCACGCCACCCATAATGCGCCATGACGCGATACGCATAACCAGCAAGAGAGCCGCGCCGATCAAAATTGCTAAAGTAGACGTCTCGCCAATCGAACCGTGGATTGTACCGACAAAGGCCTGCATCCACGAGGCGCTCTGCTCAAGTGCGGCAAGACCCGAGCTGGCGGCAACGGACAACATGGTGGCACCGGTGTAACCGTCCACAGCAGTCCAAACCGCGTCGCCACTCATATAGGCTGGGTAAGCGAAGTACAGGAAAGCTCGGCCGGTCAACGCTGGATTGAGGAAATTTTTCCCTGTGCCGCCGAACACTTCTTTGCCAATCACAATACCGAAACTAATGCCCATTGCGACCATCCACAATGGCAGATCGGGTGGGCAGCAGAGTGCGAACAATACCGAGGTAACGAAAAAGCCTTCGTTGACTTCGTGGCCGCGAACACTGGCAAACAGCACTTCCCAGAAGCCACCAACGATAAACGTGACCATGTAAATAGGTAAAAAGTAAGCCGCGCCGTGAACAAAGTTATCCCAGATGCTCGCCGGGTCGTAGCCTGCCAACATGCCGATAAACAGGCCGCGCCCACCCTCTTGGGCCAGCATACCCATCTCAGCCATAATCGTGTTGGCTTGAAAGCCAACGTTCCACATACCAAAAAACATGGTGGGGAATGTCGCCAGCCAAACGGTGATCATCACACGCTTGAGGTCAATGGAGTCGCGCACATGGGAGCTATTTTTAGTCACATCGGACGGTTTAAAAAGGCCCGTGTCGATGGCCTCATAAAGTGCAAACCACTTCTCCCACTTGCCACCTTTGTGGAAGTTTGGTGCATATTTGTCTAGAAGATTACGAACCATTACCTCAACCCTCCTTCTCAATTCTGGTCAGATTGTCGCGCAGAATCGAACCGTATTCGTATTTGCCTACACAGACGTATGTGTAAAGGCCCACATCCTCTTCATCCAATTCCAAACAGCCCAGCTTTTGCGCCATCTCCGTGTCGCCGACAATTAACGATCGCAGCAACTGGATGGGTAGCAGGTCGAGAGCGGTGACATCTTCATAGCCGCCCACTGGCACCATGGCGCGCTCGCTGCCATTGGTACTTGAGGTCATATTGAAGACCTTGTTGCTCAATCGAGAGATAAAGATGGGGAGCGCGGAGTGGTTGTCAAAACCTGCTCGCAGGTAGTGCAGAAACGTTCGCTCACGACCCTCGCGAATAACCGACACTTGGCTGTGATAGCGACCAAGGAATGCAAACTCACCTGCCGCTTTGCGACCCGCAAGGACAGAACCGGAAATGACGCGGTTCTCATCATTTTTTAGCTCGCCGATCACAAGCTGGTTGAGGTTCGCGCCAAGACGCGTCTTCAATAAGCGTGGCTGATTGACCTGAGGGCCACCCAAGGCAACAACACGACTATCGTCTACGACACCATTGGTAAACAGTGCACCGAACGCAATAACATCTTGATACCCAACCGTCCATACCGTTTTGTTGGCACTGACTGGCTGAATAAAATGAATATGGGTACCGGCTAGACCAGCAGGGTGAGGGCCGGAAAACTGATGTGCCTGAACCCGATTGACGTCAGCGCCAGGAATATCAGTGTTTGGCGCCGTGCACAGATGTACAGGACCATCGACCAGAAGGGTTAGCAGCGTCAAGCCGTTGACAAAATCCTGACGACGCTCAGCAATAACAATGGCTGGGTCAGCCGCCAACGGATTAGTGTCCATCGCGGTGACAAAAATAGCATTCGCAGTTGAAGTGGGTGCGGGAACCTTGGCGTAGGGCCGCGTGCGCAGAGCAACCCACTGCCCTGAACTCACTAGATTATCAATCACTTGCTGACGGTCTAAAGATGCCAACTGGTCTGCCGCAAAGCGTGGGAATTCAACTTTGTCGTCACCATCAACATCGATCACCAACGACTGAAACACTCGGCGTTCGCCGCGATTCACCGCAACGACAACACCAGGGGCTGGAGCAGTGTACTGCACCCCCTCAGTTTTTTTATCAGTAAAGAGTAGTTGACCCAGCTTGACACGATCACCTTCGCGCACGGCCATGGTTGGCTTCATGCCTGGGTAGTCATTGGCAACTACCGCAACCTGGCTGATCACAGGGCCATCGTGAATAACCTGCGCCGGTTTACCAGCTATCGGCAGGTCTAATCCGCGACGGATTTTTATCATAGGAAATACCTAAATACTAAATGATTGATAATTGGACTGCACAACCTACAAAACACTCTTTTCCATGCTTTTTCTGCTCAGAAAGGCCCCTATTGCGGCTTTTGTGTCGGCACTTCGGTCACGTGCAAGGTTCGCCGAAAAATAACGGCGGGATTATAAGGCTCTAAGGGTTCTGATTCCAGTCTCAAAGGGGGTAGAAAACCCAATCCACCCGATATAGCTCAAAATAAATGCGTCAAGCGTCATTCGTCGCAATGATTCTGATTTGAACCCGCACTCTATGCCCACATCACCCTCAGAAATGCCCAAATCGCAGACAAAAAAATACCCGCACAATTAGCGGGTATTTTTCATCGAGCTAAATACTCTAATTTTGTTTTGGATAGGTCGGCCAAACAACCCCTGCAAACTTCTCCAAGCAGCGCACCACCTGGCAGCTGTAACCAAATTCATTGTCATACCAGCAGTAGAGAACGCAGCTTTTACCATCGACAATCGTCGCTTGAGAATCAAGGACACAAGCCTGACGAGAGCCAACGAAATCCGTCGACACCGCCTCCGTTGAAATGGTGTAACCGATCTGCTGCTGCAATCCAGAGTGCAATGCCTTTTGACGCATAAACTCATTCAGCTCTTCAACGGTGGTTTCTCGGCCCAGTTGCAGATTGAGAATAGCCATTGATACATTGGGTGTCGGCACGCGAATCGCGTTGCCGGTCAACTTCCCCTTCAACTCAGGAATCGCTTTGGCCACCGCCTTGGCTGCACCGGTAGACGTCAGCACCATATTCAGCGCGGCGCTGCGACCACGGCGATCGCCCTTGTGGTAGTTGTCGATCAAATTCTGGTCGTTGGTATAGGCATGAACTGTTTCCACATGGCCGCTACTGACACCAAACTCGTCGAGCAGGCACTTCAATACCGGCACAATCGCATTTGTCGTGCAGGATGCTGCGGAGATAATTTTGCGCTCAGGGGTGATCTCATGATGATTGACGCCGTAGACAATATTTGGGATATCGTCCCCCGCTGGCGCTGTCAGCAACACTTTAGAGGCGCCGGGACGAAGGTGACCACTGAGACCCGCGGTATCTTTCCAAACGCCCGTGTTGTCGACAATCAATGCATTATGGATACCGTATTCGGTGTAATCGATCTCCGCAGGCGAATTGGCGTAGATCACTTTTACCGGATTGCCGTTGATCACTAAAATATTTTCATCTTCAAGCACGCGAATGGTGCCTTTGAAAGAGCCATGCACAGAATCACGTCGCAGCAGCGCAGCGCGCTTCTCGAGGTCATTGGCAACATTGCCTTTGCGGATAACAATGGCACGCAGACGGAGCACATCACCACCACCGGTCTTATCCACTAAAATTCGCGCCACGAGGCGGCCAATTCGACCAAAGCCATAGAGCACGACATCTTGCGGCTGGGGCAAGGGTTTTATATCCGAGCCGATGATGTCTTTTAATTCATCGCGGACAAAATCGTCAATGCTGCGGCCATTGCCAATACTCTGATACTTCACGACCATCTTACCTAGGTCTAAATGCGCTGGCCCCAAGTGCAGCTTGGCAATCGCTTCGATCATTGGCGATGAGTCGAACTCTGACAGTTCATTCTGCTCCACCTGACGCACGCGCCGATGAGCCTTCATCAAGTCGGTGACCGACTTGTTGACCATATTGTTTCCGTACATATAGGTAGAGACGTTGCGCTCACGATAGAGCTTACCGATAATCGGAATCATTCCTTCAGCTAACGCTTCGCGCTGCTTCCAGTCCTTGAAAAAGTCGTTTGGTAGGGGGCGTTTTTGCTCGGTCACTTTTGGGGTCCTTGTCAGCCGTTGATGAATGGCGCCGATTATCCGCAACTATGGTCCCGCAAGCAACCCAGAAAAAGATACTCCCCGTCATAACGAATATTTCTACTATCGATAGCCTATGGCTTGTAAAATGCCCCGCTGTTAAGCAGAGACCTAATTACTCACCGGCACTTTAGAACCTATGACCCTGACAAATTTCCCATCGCAAGCGCAACCTGGCGACAAAAATCACTGGGGCGAACTTCAGGCCGCCGGCCGAGCCCTTGCAATAGCAGAGACCGCGCTGAGATTTTCGGGGTTAAGCATTCTTATTACGGAAACGGCCCGTGAGGCTGCCGCGCAAAGTCGCACCTTGGCGTTTTTTACTGCCGAGCAGGGTCTGCCGATTTTGACCTTCCCCGACTGGGAAACACTGCCCTACGACATTTTTTCACCACACCAAGATATTGTCTCTGCGCGGCTCCAAACCCTCGCCAGCTTGCCTAGCGCTCAGCATGCACTGCTGATCGTACCCCTGCCTACACTGATGCACCGGCTCGCGCCAATTGACTTTGTTGCATCGCGCACCTTTTCCTATAAGGTAGGTGAGCAACTCGATCGCGGGCAACTACAAGAACAACTCGCGCGCGCGGGCTACAACCGCGTTGACACTGTCTACGAGCACGGTGAATTCGCGTTCCGCGGGTCACTTATCGACATTTACCCAATGGGCGCGAAACAGCCCTTCCGCATCGACTTGCTGGACGAAGACATTGAAAGTTTGCGCATTTTCGATCCTGAAACCCAACGAACGTCAGAAACTGTCAACGAAATTCAGCTACTACCCGCACGTGAATTTCCACTCGACAAACAGGCTATCAACCATTTTCTCAACAACTGGCACGAACATTTCGATCAAGATGCCGCAAAATGCCCGATATACCGCGATGTCAAAGCCGGTATCGCGCCTCAGGGCATCGAATATTATTTGAGTTTATTCTTTGACCAGACGGCCAGCTTGTTCGACTACTTACCGCAGAATGTTCAACTGTTTAGCCATGTCGGCATTGAAGATGCCGCGCAAAATTTTTGGCACGATATCAATGCGCGTTACATCGAATACGGCGTTGACCCCACTCGGCCAATTTTGCCGCCGAAAGCGCTATTTCTTGGCGTCGAAGAAGTCTTTAAGCACATTAAAAAACTGCCGCGCACAGAAATAGACCGCCAATCAGTTAAGCCTCGCGCCGGCAGCCACAACTTTAATTTGCGCGCCGTCCCCGATGTGGCGATCAATGCCAAACTGAGCAATCCGCTGTCAAAGCTGCAAGAATTTTTGCAGCTCTGTCCCGGGCGCGTGCTGTTCTGCGCCGAATCCGCTGGCCGCCACGAGGTTCTCGTGGGTATGCTAAAAAAGATTCAGCTCGCTGTTGAGGAAGTCGGCAACTGGCAGGCTTTTACCCATGGCGATATGCGCTATGCCATAACCACCTACCCTATTGATCAAGGCGTCTACTGTCCCGATCAATCCCTCTGTTTAATTACCGAAGGAGAACTGTTTGGCCAACAGGTCATGCAGCGGCGGCGGCGCTCAAAGGCCTCCGAGTCACCGGACAATATATTCAAAAGTCTCGCAGAGCTGCAAATGGGTGCGCCGGTTGTGCATATGGACCACGGCATTGGCCAGTATCAAGGGTTGGTGACACTTGAAGTCGACAAATCGCAGCAGGAGTTCCTGATGTTGGTTTACGCCAATGATGCAAAACTCTACGTGCCGGTTTCATCACTGCATTTAATCAGCAGGTTTGGCGGCAGTGATCAATCCATGGCGCCTCTGAGCAGGCTGGGCACCGACAAATGGACCAAAGCGAAGGAAAAAGCCGCAAGCCAAATTCGCGACACCGCCGCTGAGCTGCTCGACATATACGCACGCCGCGCAGCCCGTGTCGGCTTTTCCTGCGAAGCCAATGAGGAGGACTACCGCAAATTCAGTAGCGACTTCCCCTTCGAAGAAACAGCTGACCAACTGGAAGCCATTGATGCAGTGCGCCGCGACCTGCTCAGCCAGCAGCCAATGGATAGGCTTGTCTGTGGCGACGTCGGTTTTGGAAAGACTGAAGTGGCAATGCGCGCTGCCTTTACTGTAATCTCCAGCGGTAAGCAGGTGGTTGTTCTTGTGCCGACGACCCTGCTCGCCCACCAGCATGTGCAAAATTTTCGCGACCGTTTCGCCAGCTGGCCAGTTGTGGTGGAAGAGTTGTCTCGTTTTCGCACAGCGCAAGAGCAAGAACAGGTGATTGCCGACACGGAAAATGGCAAGGTCGATATTTTGATTAGCACCCACAAACTGTTGCATGCCGAGATTGATTTCAAACGCTTAGGACTTCTGATTATCGACGAAGAACACCGATTCGGTGTGCGGCAAAAGGACAAAATAAAGTCACTGCGCAGCTCCGTCGACATTCTAACCATGACCGCGACGCCGATTCCGCGCACCCTCAACATGTCTATGCATGCCGTGCGCGATCTCTCGATTATTGCCACCCCGCCAGCGCGTCGCCTATCGGTTAAAACCTTTATTCGCCAGCAGGAAGACCGCGTGACCCGGGAAGCCATTTTGCGCGAAATCCTTCGTGGTGGTCAGGTCTACTTTTTGCACAACGATGTAAAATCAATCCAACGCACAGCCAATGAACTGGAGCGGCTGGTTCCCGAGGCACGCATTCAAGTTGCCCACGGGCAAATGCGCGAACAACAGCTGGAACAGGTGATGTCCGACTTTTACCACCAGCGCTTTAATGTTTTGGTCTGCACCACAATTATCGAAACAGGTATCGATATTCCCAGCGCCAATACAATTTTGATCGAACGCGCCGATAAATTTGGTCTCGCGCAACTGCATCAGCTACGTGGTCGTGTGGGGCGCTCGCATCACCAAGCCTATGCCTATCTGCTCACCCCCGATCCAAAAGCGATTACAGAGGATGCCAAGAAACGCCTCGATGCGATTTCAGCCGCCGATCATCTCGGAGCTGGCTTTACCCTCGCGACCAATGACTTGGAAATTCGTGGGGCCGGCGAGCTTCTCGGCGAAGAGCAGAGCGGGCATATTCAAGCCATCGGCTTTACCCTTTATATGGAAATGCTAGAGCGCGCCGTCAAGGCGATCAAAGCAGGCAAGCAGCCTGAGCTGAGTCTTGCCCTCGATCAAGGCATCGAGGTGAATTTACATCTGCCGGCGCTCATTCCTGACGATTACCTGCCCGATGTCAATATGCGCTTAACCCTTTACAAACGACTAGCCAATTGCCAAACCGAACAGCAATTACACGAACTGCAAGTAGAGATGATCGACCGCTTTGGCCTTTTGCCAGCGCCCGCCAAAACACTGTTTGAACTGGCTAAACTGCGGCAGATGGGCGAGCAACTTGGATTGATAAAAATTGAAGCAGGCCCCAATGGAGGCCGCCTGAAATTCAGTTCCAGCACCATCGTCGAGCCGATTACTATTATCCGAATGGTGCAGGCCCAACCGGGGATTTTCCGCTTGCAAAACAATGATCAACTGAGTTTCACTACACCCATGGAAAGCGCTGAAGATCGGGTAGAAATTCTAACGGTTATCTTGAATCAGTTAATGCCCGCTGACAGTAGCCTCTAGGTTTTGCCGCGTAAAAACGACGTAAGGCAGCAAGCAAAAAGCGAAACGTATTGCAGATCAAAGAGATAGACAGAGAAACCCAGAGAGTGAGACGGCATGCAGCAAAGGGATAGCAGCACAATGAAAACAGAATTTCTGCGAAAACTGAATCGACTCACGACAGTCGCGGGGATTGTGGCCGTATTGGCTGGGAATTGCTTTATCGCCAGCGCAACCCGGGCAGCTGACATTCCCACCAGCCTCCATAGCGCCACAGCAAATGCGTCCTGGTACCAAGTTGAAGTGGTGATCTTTACTCAACAAGGGTACAGCGGCAATGAGCGCTCGCCAACTCAATATCACCTCAACTTCCCCGAGCAAACGGTTGAGCTGATCGACCCACAGCAATTGAGCGCTAATGCACTCTCCAGCGCTGACAATAGCTCATTGGCAACCGTTCCGGCTAGGCAGATTCCTTGGGTGGATACCGCTGACCCACTATTGGGCATCGCCCCCGGCGACCAATCCACGGCCTCTGGTGAATTTCTCACCGCCACTCCAGCCACGCATTCAATCGTCGCGCTGCCAGACTATGAAACCCCCTTTGTGAAGCTCCCCGCCAGTGTTCGCAATCTTAATGAGAGTGCGGCAACACTTGACCGTCGCGGGCAATCTCAGGTGATCTTTCACGAGGCTTGGCGCTTTGCCGCAGATGAAAACAGCAACGACCCATGGGTTGTCATCAAGGCGGGCAGATCCTTTCAGGATCGCTATCAGTTAGAGGGCAGCCTGCGATTTTATAAATCCCGCTTTCTGCACTTCCAATCGAATTTGTGGCTAGTCGATTATGCCAACAGTGACGAGCGTTCATCAATGATTGAATTGCCCGACTTTCCGAATACTCAAAATAATCCGCGAGCCGGATATCGGACCAGCGAAATCACATTTAATCCAGACACGTTAGACAATTTTTACATCGACCTGCCCAGCCCCCTTGGCAATCCAGCAATGAAAATGGACGTCAGCAGCGAAATTGCAGAGGAAAAGGCCAAGCGCTACCCTGTCTCGTCGCTGTGGCTGTTTGATCAGTCAAAACGCATTGAAGAGACCCAGAGTTATTATCTTGATCACCCGAAAATGGGTATTTTCGTGACGATCAAGCCGCATCAACCCGAGCTACAAAAGCCGCACCATAAGCAGATGGCCGAGATGGAAGTCTCCTCAGAGACTAGTGTGAACTAGCCACTCGGATAGCGTCTGAGCATCGATTGATTTTTAGCGTGTGATTTTTGGGTTGTCTTTCATAGCGTGTCGTTCACAGCTTCTTATTTATTGTTTGGTCAACAAATATCAGCTTAGAACTATCAAAGCCCAAAGCGTCGGCGCGCTCAATGAAATGCGTTTTCAGCGCTTCGTCAATGGTTGGTGTGCGCGCCAGCAGCCACAGATAGTCCGTCGTATTACCTGCAACAAAGGCATATTGGTAGTTGCTCTCATCCAGCTCAAAAATAATATACGACCCGTAAAAAGGCCCAAAGAAAGAGACTTTTAACCGCCCCTGAGCAGAGTCCTGCATAAAATAGGCGCGCCCCTCCGCATCCTGCCACGCGCCCTTCTCCTCTGAGTAACCTCGGTTGGTCACACGAATACCGCCGTCGTCACGCAGCGCGTAATCGGCGGTAACATTACTTAAACCGCGCTCAAAAGAGTGATCGAGACGCGCCACTTCATACCATCGCCCAAGATAGCGGTCGAGTTGAAAATTATTGACGGCTGTTACACCTTCCGGCGAACCCAAACAGCCTGCC
>Ga0208165_1000106_pt1 | contig 15422 bp, 10 predicted proteins | sample Colrivmeta1546B3_FD_187636 | JGI IMG/M metagenome (GOLD analysis project Ga0208165, IMG submission 187636) | Estuarine microbial communities from the Columbia River estuary - metaG 1546B-3 (SPAdes) (version 2) | ecosystem: Environmental > Aquatic > Marine > Intertidal zone > Estuary | place... | reverse complement strand
CTACATACGTTGCCTTGCCGATGATTTGGGGCTGATGCTTGGGTGTGGCGCGCATGTTAGCGCCCTCCATCGAACCTTGGCTGGCCCATTCCATGAAACTGACATGGTCTCTCTTGAGACTCTTGAACAGTTGCGGGAAAACGCCGAGCCAAACACGCTCGATTACCTGCTCAAGCCCATGGATATTGCCGTTGCAGACCGACCTGCGGTTACTTTATCGGAAACTGTGGCCCATTATTTTCAACTTGGACAGCCAGTAATGTCCTCAGAGGCCTATCGCAATGGCCAAGAAGGCGATATAGTGCGCGTTTTTTGCCAAGATGGGTCTTTTCTTGGCGTCGGGACCATCGCTGAAGACGGCAAAGTGGCACCTAAGAGATTAGTGGTCGAGGCGCCAGAGTCCGACGAATAGAATGATGGAGTATGCTAAAGAGGCTTACTTTTTAGCAATTCCGCTTAGGGTACCTGTAAATATGCGCGGGTATGCCTGAATCCTTTAAATACGCATATTGGAGTAAGTAACATGGCATTAAGTGCAGAAGAAAAAGCAGCAATCGTCTCTGAGTACGCAACTTGTGAAAATGACACAGGTTCACCCGAAGTACAGGTTGCTCTGCTAACCGTAAACATCAACAAGCTACAGGGCCACTTTGGCGATCACAAGAAAGATCACCATTCACGTCGCGGCCTGATCCGCATGGTTAACCAGCGTCGCAAATTGCTCGATTACCTCAAAGGTAAACAAATTGAGCGCTACAGCGTGCTGATCAAGAAGCTTGGTTTACGTCGATAAGTGTTCTCGGTGCGGCCTTCAAAAGGGGCCGCATTTGTCTTTTATAGGCAGCAATAGTAAAAGCCGATGAATGCGTAACTAACCGTCACTGTTTTGGCCAGAGATTCGTTGATCGAGTTACTGATAAAGATCCGCCGGGTATTTATCAGTAACCCGAGCAGCGTTAAAAGGTTCAGAGCAGAGACGCCAAATGGTAAATATACCAAGGTAAACTATGAATCCTTTAATTAAGAAATTTCAATACGGTAACCATACCGTAACACTCGAAACTGGCCGTGTAGCCCGTCAGGCAACTGGTGCAGTTTTATGTTCAATCGACAACACCACCGTACTTTGTACTGTTGTTGGCGCCAGAGAAGCCAAAGAAGGCATGGACTTCTTCCCACTGGGCGTACACTACATTGAGAAAGCCTACGCAGCAGGAAAAATCCCTGGCGGATTCTTCAAGCGCGAAGGTCGTCCAAGCGAGAAAGAGACGTTAACGTCACGTCTTATCGATCGTCCAATTCGTCCACTGTTCCCCAATGGCTTTAAAAATGAAGTACAGGTTGTTTGTACTGTCATGTCAGCTGAGAAAAACATTGATCCGGATATCGCCGCAATGATCGGTACGTCTGCAGCACTGTCTATTTCTGGCATCCCGTTCAATGGCCCCATTGGCGGCGCACGCGTTGGCTACACCGAAGAGCAAGGCTACCTGTTGAACCCAACCTATAGCGAGCTTTCTGACTCATTGCTGGACATGGTTGTTGCCGGCACGAAAGACGCCGTGCTGATGGTTGAATCTGAAGCCCGTGAACTGCCTGAAGATATTATGTTAGGTGCGGTTCTTTTCGCCCACCAAGAAATGCAAGCTGTGATTAGTGTTATTGCTGAACTCGCCGCAGAAGTTGGCAAGCCCCGTTGGGACTGGCAGCTAGAGGCTGAAAATGTTGAACTGAAAAAAGCATTGAACGACCTAGTTGGTGCAGATTTAGATGCAGCGTATCAAGTTGTTGATAAACAGGCTCGCATGGGCAATGTTAACGCTCTGCGTGACAGCGCCGTGGCTCAGTTGGCCAGCGACAGCGTTGCTGCAGAAGACATTAAAGACGCGTTCAAAAAGCTTGAAAAGCACATCGTCCGTGGCCGTATTATTCGCGGTGAGCCGCGCATTGATGGTCGCGATACGAAGACTGTTCGCGCGATTGACGTTGAAGTTGGCGTGCTCTCAAAAGTTCACGGTTCTGCGCTGTTCACCCGTGGTGAAACTCAGGCCATCGTTGCTGCGACATTAGGTTCAACCCGCGATGCGCAAATGATTGATGCCCTTGAGGGTCGTCGCGATGATCCGTTTATGCTGCACTACAACTTCCCACCGTTCTCAGTGGGCGAATGTGGTCGTGTTGGCGCAACTAGCCGTCGCGAAATCGGCCACGGTCGTTTAGCGCGTCGTGGTATTAACGCCGTACTGCCATCACCCGAAGAATTCCCCTACGCTATCCGCGTGGTATCAGAAATCACTGAATCTAACGGTTCAAGCTCTATGGCCTCTGTGTGTGGCTCAAGCTTAGCGCTGATGGATGCAGGCGTTCCTCTGAAAGCGCCAGTTGCCGGTATCGCCATGGGTCTAGTTAAGGAAGATTCAGGCTTTGCCGTACTGACCGATATCCTTGGCGATGAAGATCACCTCGGTGATATGGACTTTAAAGTAGCGGGTACCGCAGCAGGCGTAACTGCACTGCAAATGGACATCAAAATCGAAGGCATTACCGAAGAGATTATGGAAATTGCCCTTGATCAAGCCATGCACGCGCGATTGCACATTCTCGGCGAAATGAACAAGGTACTCGCTTCAGGTCGTTCAGAAGTTGCTGAATCAGCACCGCGTATGGGTGTGATGCAGATTGATTCTGACAAGATTCGCGATGTTATCGGCAAGGGCGGTGCAACGATCCGCGGGCTGTGTGACGAGCACAACTCGACCATCGATATTACTGATGACGGCGTTGTTAAAATCTACTCAGAAGATACCGACGGACTGAACGCTGCCATGAACGCTATTCTGGCGATTGTTGCCGATCCTGTTCCAGGCACCATTTATGACGGCAAAGTTGTTCGCATCGTTGAGTTTGGCGCTTTCGTTAACTTTATGCCGGGAACTGACGGTCTAGTGCACATCTCTCAGATCGCACAAGAGCGCGTTGCCAAAGTGACCGACTACCTCAGCGAAGGTCAAGATGTTCGCGTTAAGGTTTTGGAAATTGACAACCGCGGCCGTGTAAAGCTGTCGATCAAGGAAGCTCAAGCTGACGAAGGTACTGCACCTGCGCCAGCACCGGCTGCCGAAGCGCCTGCTGAAGAAGCTGCATCTGAGGAATAACTCAGCCTGTAGCAACTGCGTAAAAGCACAAAAATCCCCAACTGTGACAATGGTTGGGGATTTTTTTATGCCTGAAAGATGAGTCAGAAGAGCGTGCGGTGCGGGCGGTTAGGTGGACGCCAGATTCAGTAGTTCTGCGGCATGGGAGAGAGTTTGTTCGGTTACCGTAGCGCCGCCCAACATGCGCGCAAGTTCCTCGATCCGCTGCTGTTGATTAAGATTGGTCATCAGTGACGCCGCACCTCCATTATCCACCACTTTGCTGGCACGATAGTGATGATGGGCGTGTGCCGCGACCTGAGGTTGATGCGTAACACTAATGACCTGTCCGCGTTGCCCTAGCTGCTTGAGCAATTGCCCAACAATATCCGCAGTGCTGCCGCCAATACCCACATCCACCTCGTCAAATATTAGCGTGGGAATCGCTGAGTGAGCGGCAGCGACCACCTGAATGGCTAGACTTACGCGAGACAGCTCGCCCCCCGAGGCAATTTTTTGCAGCGCTTTGTGCGGTTGGCCTGGGTTGGTGGCAATTAAAAACTCAACGTCCTCAGCCCCTGTTGCACGGAACTCGCCGTCGGTGATCGGGGTTGTTGCTACCAGCAGTTCGGCGCCTTTCATCGACAGCAGGTGCAATTGGTGATTGATCTCGGCGCTCATTAAGGTGGACGCGCGAGTTCGCGCAGCGGTTAGTTGCGCCGCACAGGCTGTGTACTCGTTTGACAACCGATCCACGTCCGCTTGCAAGGCTTCGAGGCTATTGCCGCCGTCGGTCAAACTCGCTAACTCGCTCTTTAGCTCTATCAACGTCTCTGCCAGCTGGCTTGCATGGACACGGTGTTTGCGCGACAGCTGGAAAATCGCCGAGAGTCGCTCCTCGACCTCTTGCAGCCGCTGCGGATTGGCCTCGAAACGATCGACGTGGTGTTCCATTTCACTAATCGCTTCTTCCACTTGTATCAACGCACTATTTAACAGTTCTTCCGCGCTCGAAAGCGGTGCAGGCTTATGTTTTAACGTCGCCAAAATGGACAGCGCACGATTGATGCCGGCGCGCACATTGAAGTCGTCGGCCTGATCACAAATTGCCAGCACACTCTGACTGTCGACGAGAATCTGCTCAGCATTGGCCAGTGTCTGTTGTTCATTTTCAAGGGATTCTAACTCGTCGCGCTCAAGGCCCAATTGTTCCAATTCCGCGACTTGAAAGGTGAGTAGCTCTTTGCGGGCCGTCAGCTCATCCGTCCTTTCCAACAGCCGCTGTAATTTCTTGTGGTTGCTGTTCCACTGCTGAAAACTATGCCGCACTTTTTCCGCCAGCGCGGTACTGTCGGCATATTCGTCCAACAAGCGGCGGTGAGTGTCACGGCGCAGGAGGGACTGGTGCTCGTGCTGGCTATGGATATCGGTGAGCATCTCGCCCAGTGACTGCAACTGCTGCATGGTGCAGGGCTGGCCGTTAATGTAGCCTTTGGAGCGACCTTCGGTGGAGTAGAGGCGTCGCAAAATACATTCATCGCCCGTATCAAAATCATTGTCCTGCAGCCACTGCTGCGCTGCAGCTATCTCGCGAATATCAAAGGTGGCAGAGATTTCCGCACGCTCTTTACCATGGCGAATCGTATCCACATCGGCGCGATCGCCCAGTGCCATGCCCAGCGCGTCGAGCACCAATGATTTGCCGGCGCCGGTTTCGCCGGTGATCGCTGTCGTGCCGCCTGAGAATTCAATCTCCAGCGATTCGACCAGTGTGTAGTTATTGATATGAATAGATAACAGCAATTTTCAGTACCTTAGAACGGTAGTGGATTTATACAGAACAGATTGACTATACGCAATCGCTTGAAACTGATTAGTTTGTCCCCATATTGCTGTAAAGCCAAAAACTTTGGCGACTATAACCAACCATGTGAGGATTCGGCGTGCCACAGGAAACAGAAAACGATCAAGTACAAGACCCCGTAAACGGTCATGGCGACGAGCAGCCTAAAGAGTCAGTGGACGATGGCTGCGCAACTAACGAAGAGATAGAGCGAGAACTGCTCGGCGACGATGCCCTCAGTGAAACTGAACAGTTACAGCAGCAGCTTGCCGAGTCCAATGACCAGGTGCTGAGAATTCAGGCCGAAATGCAAAATATGCGCCGCCGCGCTGAGCGCGACGTCGAGAGCGCCCACAAATTTGCCCTTGACCGGTTTGCCGCAGACCTGCTGCCCGTTGTGGACAATTTGGAGCGCGCGCTGACAGCCATCAATAGCGACGACGATGGTCAAAAAGCTGTCGCTGAAGGTATTCAACTCACTCTGAAAAGCTTTGTTGATGTTTTGGTGCGATTCAAAGTTGAGCCCATCGATCCTGCGGGCCAGCCCTTTGATGCCAATTTGCATCAAGCTGTTTCCATGGTCCCCAATGCGGATGTTGAGGCCAACACCGTGATTGATGTGTTCCAAAAAGGATACACCCTCAACGGCCGCCTTATTCGGCCAGCAATGGTTGTGGTGTCACGGGCGCCTTAAGCAGTTTTGAACAACATTGGGTGGCATAAATAATAGGACAAGCCCTTGAATTTATGTAACTCGCACCCACATAAAGAAACATGAACATAAACCAACAAATCCTGGCAACAGGTTGTTAAGACAGAGAGCGGAGATTTAACTGATGGGCAAGATTATCGGCATCGACCTAGGAACGACCAACTCATGTGTGGCCGTCCTCGAAGGAGATAAACCCAAAGTATTAGAAAATTCAGAAGGTGCGCGCACCACGCCATCGGTTGTAGCTTATACAGACGACGGCGAAATCTTGGTGGGCCAGTCAGCCAAGCGCCAAGCTGTTACCAATCCCCACAACACAGTCTATGCGGTTAAGCGTTTGATCGGTCGCCGCTTTGAAGACGACGTTGTGCAAAAAGACATCAAAATGGTGCCTTACAAAATCGTTAAAGCCGACAACGGCGACGCATGGGTAGAAATTAAAGGCGACCGCAAAGCCGCCCCGCAGATTTCTGCTGAAGTGCTCAAGAAAATGAAAAAAACCGCTGAAGACTATCTTGGCGAGACCGTAACCGAAGCCGTGATCACCGTACCCGCTTACTTCAACGACTCACAGCGCCAAGCAACCAAAGACGCAGGCCGCATTGCAGGTCTCGACGTCAAGCGCATTATCAACGAGCCAACCGCAGCAGCACTGGCCTACGGTATTGATAAAACAGCCGGCGACAGCGTGGTAGCTGTTTACGACCTCGGTGGCGGTACCTTCGATATCTCTATTATCGAAATTGCTGACGTCGATGGTGAAAAGCAGTTTGAAGTGCTGGCCACCAACGGTGACACATTCCTCGGTGGTGAAGATTTCGATATGCGTTTAATTGAGCACCTATCGTCTGAATTTAAGCGCGATAGCGGCATCGACATCCATGGCGATCCGCTAGCCATGCAGCGTCTGAAAGAAGCCGCTGAGAAAGCTAAGATCGAACTCTCATCAAGCCAGCAAACCGAAGTGAACCTGCCTTACATCACAGCAGATGCCACCGGTCCAAAGCACCTTGTGGTCAAGCTGACTCGCGCCAAGCTCGAGTCGCTGGTCGAAGAGTTAGTTGAACGCTCCCTCGAACCCCTCAGAATTGCCCTAAAAGACGCGGGCAAGTCTGTCGGTGATATTGACGAGATCATTCTTGTGGGCGGTCAAACACGCATGCCTATGGTGCAGGAAAAGGTTAGCAAGTTTTTCGGCAAAGAGCCGCGCAAAGATGTGAACCCCGACGAAGCTGTTGCCGTGGGCGCCGCGTTGCAGGGTGCAGTGTTGTCTGGTCACGTGAAAGATGTGCTGCTCCTCGACGTCACGCCACTTAGCTTAGGTATCGAAACCATGGGGGGTGTTGCCACACCGGTGATTGAAAAGAACACGACCATCCCAACCAAAAAATCGCAGATCTTCTCTACGGCAGATGACAACCAGACTGCGGTAACCATTCACGTGGTCCAAGGTGAGCGCAAGCAAGCCTCGCAAAACAAATCGCTGGGCCGTTTTGACTTGGCCGACATTCCGCCATCACCGCGCGGCATGCCACAGATTGAAGTGACCTTTGATATTGATGCCAACGGTATTCTGAATGTTGGTGCGAAAGACAAGGCAACCGGCAAAGAGCAGTCGATCATTATTAAAGCGTCCTCTGGTCTCTCCGACGCAGAAATTGATGCAATGGTAAAAGACGCTGAAGCTAACGCCGCAGAAGATCAAAAGTTTGCTGACCTCGTTCAGGCTCGCAATACCGCTGACGGCCTAGCCCATGCGGCCAAGAAGACCCTCGCTGAAGCTGGCGACAAAGCCACCTCCGAAGAAAAAGCAGCGATCGAAGCAGCGATTAAAGGCGTTGAAGATGCACTTAAAGCAGACGACAAGGACGCCATTGAGGCAGCTACTAAAGTGCTTTCAGACGCTTCTTCAGCCTTGGCACAAAAACTCTATGCAGAGCAGGCACAAGCAGGTCAAGCAGAGAGCGGTGAACAGCCAGCAGCGGACGATGCAATGGATGCAGAGTTTGAAGAAGTAAAAGACGAACGCAAGTAAGCCTCCAGCAATGAGCAGCTCTTTTACCACAGAGCTGCTCAGGGAAAAGCTTGTTACCCCTACGAGGCGCGAACATTGGTTTGCGCCTTACTTTATTTACAGTAGTCAGACTCATTACAGCAGTCTGGTTGTGTGCGATGGGCCATTTACCCATCAGTGACGGTTAGGAAAAAACAACAGCATATGTCAAAACGCGACTATTACGACGTACTGGGTGTTGATAAAAACGCTTCAGAACAAGAGATCAAAAAGGCCTTTCGTCGCATCGCGATGAAATATCACCCCGACCGTAATCCAGAGGGCGCAGACGCCGAAGACAAGTTCAAAGAGGCGCAGGAAGCCTATGAAATCCTCGGTGATCAAGAGAAGAAGGCTAACTACGACCGCTTTGGCCACGCAGGTGTAGGCGGTGCGGGTGCCGGCGGCTTTGGCGGCGGTGGTGGCTTTAGTGATGTTTTTGGCGATGTGTTTGGTGATATTTTTGGCGGCGGTGGTGGTCGAGGACGCAGCGGCCCAGCGCGCGGATCCGATATGCGCTACGACCTTCAGCTTGATCTAGAAGACGCTGTTAAAGGAAAAACCGTTCAGATCGATGTACCGACAACCGTGCACTGTGAGACCTGTGAAGGGTCTGGCGCGCGCAAAGGCACGACACCAGTTACCTGTACAACCTGTAATGGCGCTGGCCAAGTTCGCATGTCGCAGGGCTTCTTCTCTGTGCAGCAAGCCTGTCCGAAGTGCCGTGGCCGCGGTCAGATGATCACGGACCCCTGTGGCAGCTGTCGCGGTCAAGGTGTCAAAGAAGAGCGCAAAACACTCTCCGTCAAAATTCCCGCGGGCGTTGATACCGGCGATCGTATTCGTCTTGCAGGCAAGGGCGAGGCCGGACCTAATGGTGGCCCTGCCGGTGATCTCTATGTCCAAATGGTGGTTCGCGACCATCCGATTTTTGTCCGCGACGACAGCAATTTGCACTGTGAAGTGCCCATCAGTTTTGCCCAAGCCGCACTTGGGGGTGATTTAGAAGTCCCAACCCTGTCAGGCAAAGTAAAATTAAAAATCCCTGCGGAAACCCAGACCGGAAAATTGTTCCGCTTGCGCGGTAAAGGGGTTGCCCCTGTTCGCGGCGGTGGCGTTGGCGATTTGCTCTGCCGTGTCGTGGTTGAAACGCCGGTCAGTCTAAGTGCTGAGCAGCGCAAGCTGTTGCAAGCGTTTGAAGACAGTCTGGACGGTCAAAGTCAGCACTCGCCGCGCAGCAGTTCATGGTTTGATGGCGTGAAAAAATTCTTCGACAATTTGACCAGCTAAAATCAATCTGAGTACTATGAGCAGCGGTGCCGCAAAGGGCTGCGCCGATCGACGCTCCCCGTTCCACAAGATAGAGATCACGTCATGATTCGAATTGCGATTACCGGTGCCGGCGGGCGCATGGGCAAAGCCCTCATTGAGGCTATCCTTCTGACTGAGGGTGCGCAACTCACAGCCGCCATAGAGCGCCCTGAGAGCTCGTTAGTGGGTGTTGATGCGGGTGAGCTAGCGGGTGTCGGCAAGAACGGGGTAGTGGTTGCTGCATCTCTTGCCAGTGTGTCTAGCCAGTTTGAGGTATTAATTGATTTTTCTGTCCCAGAAGCAACAGCCGTCAATGCGCAGTTTTGTGCTGCCCATCAGAAAAAAATGGTGATTGGCACCACCGGTCTCAATCAAGAGCAAACCGCACAGATTGTTACCGCAGGCAACACCAGCGCCATCTGTATGGCCTCCAATTTCTCAACTGGCGTCAATTTATGTTTTAAATTAGCGGAGCTCGCTGCCAAAGTACTGGGCGATGAGACCGACATTGAAATCATCGAAGCCCACCACCGTCACAAAGTTGATGCGCCCTCCGGAACAGCACTCTCCTTAGGTGAATCCGTAGCGAAAGCCGTGGGACGCACTCTCGCTGACGTGGCTGTCTACGGACGCGAGGGCCAGACCGGCGCTCGCAACCCAGAGACCATCGGTTTTGCCACGGTGCGCGGCGGCGACATTGTCGGCGATCACACAGTGCTCTTTGCGGGTGAGGGTGAGCGCGTCGAGATCACCCACAAAGCATCAAGCCGCCTATCGTTTGCTCGCGGCGCAGTGCGCGCAGCCAAATGGCTCGAACAAAAAGACAACGGCTTGTTTGATATGCAGGATGTGTTGGGCCTCAAATAATGGCTCGGCTAAATTCGGCAACGGGTAAATTTATCCACATCAATGATGGACAAAAAGGGGTCTAATGCATACAATGCCCTCCTAACACCGCAGCTTAAAAAGGCGGTCTCATTCCGAGAGGTTAGAGCACAGCAGAATATTATTTAGCGAGATGAGACGAAAAGTTTCATCTCGCTTTTTTACAAATATTCACAGTCGACTGATGCCGTTATCGGAGTTGCCTGATCTCAGGTTTACGCTACATGTTAACTAATTAGGAGGTTGTGTGAATTCCCATACTCACCGGGAAGCCGTACTTGCGCTTGCAGACGGAACAATTTTCAGAGGAACTGCCATCGGTGTGGATGGTTTCTCCGTTGGTGAAGTAGTCTTCAATACAGCCCTCACTGGCTATCAAGAAATTCTGACGGATCCCTCTTACGCTCAGCAAATTGTTACCTTGACCTATCCCCATATCGGCAATGTCGGCGTCAACGATGAAGATGCCGAGTCTGATCGAATTTGGGCGTCAGGGTTAGTGATCCGCGATCTGCCGCTGCTCGTGTCCAACTTCCGCAGCCAACAATCCTTAGATGGTTACCTGCAAGCGAAAAATATCCTCGGTATTGCCGATATCGACACCCGCCGATTGACCCGTATCCTGCGCGAGACGGGTGCTCAGAGCGGCTGCATTATGGCGGGCGATGTCGATGACGAAACAGCTTTGGCCCACGCGCGCAATTTTGCTGGTCTAAAAGGCATGGATCTTGCCAAAGAGGTGACAACGGACAGCACCTACCAGTGGCGCGAGCACAGCTGGCAATTGGGCGTAGGTCACAAAGAGCAAGACCCAAGCAGCACAAAGTACAAAGTGGTTGCCTACGACTTTGGCGTTAAACGCAATATTTTGCGCATGCTGGTGGATCGCGACTGTGAACTTATCGTAGTGCCAGCCAAAACACCGGCGAGTGAGGTGCTAGCAATGCAGCCTGACGGCGTTTTCCTCTCCAATGGCCCGGGCGATCCAGAGCCCTGCGACTACGCCATTACAGCGATTAAAACCATTCTCGAAACCGATATCCCCGTGTTTGGTATCTGTTTGGGACATCAGTTACTCGCGTTGGCCTCTGGCGCTAAAACCGTAAAAATGAAGTTTGGCCACCACGGCGCCAATCACCCAGTGGAAGACATTGAAAACAACATAGTGATGATTACCAGTCAGAATCATGGTTTTGCAGTGGATGAAAACAATCTGCCAGCAAACCTCGTGGCTACTCATCGATCACTGTTCGACGGCAGTTTGCAGGGCATTAAGCGCACCGATAAGCCTGCGTTTAGTTTTCAAGGTCACCCCGAGGCAAGCCCCGGTCCACACGACGCAGAATCCCTGTTTAATCAATTTATTGAATTAATGGAAGCTAGACGCTAGCGAGACGACATGCCAAAAAGAACCGACATAAAAAGCATCCTAATATTGGGTGCAGGCCCTATCATCATCGGCCAAGCCTGTGAGTTTGACTACTCCGGCGCCCAGGCCTGTAAAGCGCTTCGCGAAGAAGGCTTCAGGGTTATTTTGGTCAACTCCAATCCCGCAACGATAATGACTGACCCAGCCATGGCTGACGCGACCTACATCGAGCCTGTCGAATGGCGCACTGTCGCACGCATTATCGAGAAAGAGCGCCCCGACGCATTGCTGCCTACCATGGGTGGTCAGACGGCCCTGAACTGTGCCCTAGACCTCGCCAAACACGGCGTGTTAGATAAATTTGCCGTTGAGATGATCGGCGCCAATGCCGATGCCATCGACAAAGCCGAAGATCGCGAACGCTTCGATCACGCCATGAAAGCGATTGGCCTAAGCACGCCGAACTCCGGTATCGCCCACAGCATGGAAGAAGCTGCACAAGTCGCCGATCGCTTTGGCTTCCCCTGTATTATCCGACCATCGTTCACCATGGGTGGATCCGGCGGTGGTATTGCCTACAACCGCGAAGAATTCGAAGAGATCTGTCGCCGAGGCTTAGATCTTTCACCGACCAACGAACTCCTTATCGACGAGTCACTGATCGGCTGGAAAGAGTTCGAAATGGAAGTGGTCCGCGACCGCAAAGACAACTGCATTATCGTCTGTGCGATTGAGAACTTTGACCCGATGGGCATCCACACCGGCGACTCGATTACGGTAGCGCCAGCGCAGACCCTCACCGACAAAGAATACCAAATCATGCGCAACGCCTCGATCAAGGTGCTGCGTGAGATCGGCGTCGAAACCGGCGGCTCTAACGTGCAATTTGCCGTAAATCCAGACGACGGTCGCCTGATCGTAATTGAGATGAACCCCAGAGTGTCGCGATCATCGGCCCTCGCCTCGAAGGCCACAGGCTTTCCCATTGCCCGCGTCGCTGCCAAGTTAGCCATTGGTTACACCCTCGACGAATTGCAGAACGAAATTACCGGTGGTGCCACGCCCGCGTCGTTTGAGCCGAGCATTGACTACGTAGTGACTAAGATTCCTCGCTTTGCCTTTGAAAAGTTTGAAAAAGCCAATCAAGCACTAACCACGCAAATGAAGTCAGTTGGCGAAGTGATGGCCATTGGTAGAACCTTCCAAGAGTCTCTGCAAAAAGCCCTGCGCGGCCTTGAAGTGGACGCTAGCGGGTTCGATCCTAAAATTAACGACGAGACAGAAAACCCCAGCGCTGTGATCAATCGTCAGCTCGCTGTGGCCGGCCCAGATCGTATCTGGTACGTAGGCGAGGCTTTCCGCAGCGGCATGAGCGTCGAAGACGTGTTTGCGCTGACTAAGATTGATCGCTGGTTTTTAGTTCAGATCGAAGACCTCATTAAAGACGAGCAGTCCCTCGCTACGCGCAGCTTGAGTGATTTGGATAAACAGTCGCTCTACCGCCTAAAGCGCAAAGGCTTCTCAGACCGCCGCATTGGTGACATTTTAGGCTGTGGCGAAACCGCCGTTCGTGAATTGCGCTACGCGCTCGAACTGCACCCTGTTTACAAGCGCGTGGACACCTGTGCCGCAGAGTTCTCAACTGACACAGCTTACATGTACTCCACCTATGAGGAGGAGTGCGAAGCGCGTCCCAGTAATCGAGACAAAATTCTTGTTCTTGGTGGCGGCCCCAACCGAATTGGTCAGGGTATCGAATTTGATTACTGCTGTGTTCACGCAGCCCTCGCCATGCGCGAAGATGGTTACGAAACCATAATGATCAACTGTAATCCGGAAACTGTTTCGACTGATTACGACACCTCAGACCGACTGTTTTTTGAACCGGTAACACTCGAAGATGTGCTCGAAGTGGTGCGTTTAGAAAAGCCAAAGGGCGTGATTGTGCAGTTCGGCGGCCAGACACCGTTGAAACTTGCCCGTGCTCTCGAGGCAGCAGGCGTGCCGATTATTGGTACCACCCCTGATGCAATCGACCGCGCCGAAGATCGCGAGCGCTTCCAGAAGATGATTGAAAAGCTCGGACTGTTACAGCCGCGCAACGCGACTGCCCGCAGTGCCGACGAAGCAGTGCTGCTCGCTGAAAAAATTGGCTACCCGTTGGTTGTGCGACCCTCTTATGTTCTCGGTGGTCGGGCGATGGAAATTGTCTACAAAGAAGACGAACTGCGCCACTATATGAAAACCGCCGTGCGCGTGTCAGATGATTCTCCTGTTCTGCTCGACTTCTTCCTGCCCAATGCAATTGAGATGGATGTCGATGCGGTCAGCGATGGTGAGCAGGTCGTGATTGGCGCCATCATGCAGCATATCGAGCAAGCGGGTATCCACTCTGGTGACTCCGCCTGTTCGCTGCCGCCCTACAGTCTGGCCGACGATATCCAAGACCAGATGCGTGAAGTGTGCAAGAAAATGGCCCTAGAATTGGGTGTGCGCGGCTTGATGAACGTTCAGTTAGCGCTGCAAGATGGCAAAATATACGTGATCGAAGTCAACCCCCGCGCCTCGCGGACAGTGCCTTTTGTGTCAAAGTGTATCGGCGTGTCGCTGGCTAAAATTGCCGCCCGCTGTATGGCTGGTCAAACCCTGGCGTCTCAAGGCTTCACCAAAGAAATCATTCCGCCTTACTTCAGTGTTAAAGAAGCCGTGTTCCCATTCAATAAATTCCCCGGTATTGACCCTATTCTCGGCCCAGAGATGAAATCGACAGGTGAAGTGATGGGTATTGGCGCTACATTTGCAGAGGCCTATGGCAAAGCCCAGCTTGGTGCCAGTGACGAAATTCCAAGCAAGGGAACAGCCTTTGTCAGCGTCCGCGAGCGCGACAAGGCACAGGTGCCGGCGCTAGCAAAACAACTGTCTGATCTCGGCTTCAAACTGGTTGCCACAAAAGGTACGGCCGACATCATTGGTCAGGCGGGTTTTGCTGTGACCATGGTCAATAAAGTGCAGGAAGGCCGGCCAAATATTGTCGACATGATCAAGAGTGATAAGATTGATTTAATTATCAACACCACAGAAGGGCGTCAAGCTATACTGGATTCCGCGGCAATTCGGTCAAGCGCCGAACAGCATCGTGTTTACTATACGACAACCATGGCTGGCGGCAATGCTGTCTGTCAGGCATTGAACTTCCGTGGTGACATTACTGTGCGCAGTATCCAAAGCCTGCATCAGGAGATTGTGTAATGCAAAAGACCCCAATGACGGTTGAAGGCGAAATCGCCCTGCGCGCCGAGCTCGAGCGTTTAATTAAAGTCGATCGCCCCAGTATTATCGCGGCGATTGCGACTGCGCGCGAACACGGCGACCTGAAAGAAAATGCCGAATACCACGCTGCGCGTGAACAGCAGAGTTTTGCTGAGGGCCGCATTCAGGATATCGAAGGCAAGCTGTCCAATATTCAGGTTATTGATATTCATAAAGTGCCCCACGGCGACCGTGTTATTTTTGGTGCCACCGTGACGATTATCAATTTAGACACTGATCAGACTATGACCTACAAAATAGTCGGTGATGATGAAGCAGACGTCAAACTGCAGAAAATATCATACCAATCCCCCATCGCGCGCGCGCTCATGGGTAAAGAAATTGGTGAAATTGTGGTGGTTAAAGCGCCGAGCGGCGACGTTGAGTATGAAATCGACAACGTCGAGTTTATTTGATTTCCCCGATTATTCTGCCAAGTTTGTCGCTGGTTAGTTTTATCTGGTTTAGTTTCTAGCTGATTTAGTTTCTAGCTGATTTAATTTGTAGCGGATTTGGCTTATTGGCTCTCTCGCATTAAGAACACCATTAGTGCTTTCTGCACATGTAACCGATTTTCAGCCTCATCCCAAACCTTTGAAATAGCATCGTCTTCGAGCAGCGCTGCAGAGACTTCTTCGTCTCTGTGAGCTGGCAGGCAGTGAAGAAAAATCACATCATCAGCGGCATGGCTGAGCAGCCCGTGATTCACTTGATAATCTGAAAAGTGCTTCAAACGCACCTCTTCTTCCTGTTCTTGACCCATCGAGGCGTAGACGTCCGTGGTGACCAAATGCGCCCCTTTAACA
>Ga0208165_1000007_pt1 | contig 125666 bp, 108 predicted proteins | sample Colrivmeta1546B3_FD_187636 | JGI IMG/M metagenome (GOLD analysis project Ga0208165, IMG submission 187636) | Estuarine microbial communities from the Columbia River estuary - metaG 1546B-3 (SPAdes) (version 2) | ecosystem: Environmental > Aquatic > Marine > Intertidal zone > Estuary | place... | reverse complement strand
TCCAACCACTGGTAGACGTCGGACTTGGATATTTAACCGTGGGGCAATCCTCTAGCACGATGTCAGGCGGAGAAGCACAGCGCATCAAACTCGGTTCCTTTCTAAGCAAGGGCAACCAAGGCACGCCTACCCTCTTTATTTTTGACGAACCCACAACAGGCTTGCATTTTTACGACATCGAAAAACTATTGATCGCATTTAACGCCTTACTAGATAAAGGCCACTCTCTAGTGGTGATTGAACACAACATGGAAGTCATCAAATGCGCTGACCACATTATTGACCTGGGGCCCGACGGCGGAGAGAACGGCGGAAATTTACTTTTTAGCGGGCACCCAAAAGACTTTATACAGCTGAAAGACAACACTACAGCGAACTATTTAAGTGAAAAGCTTGTTGAAAACTAAGCACACTTTAACACATTTAGAATTTATATTCCCTTAACTTTGCAGAAAAATAGCAGCATGTCAGCAGATATCTTCGAAAAAATCAAGGCAAACCGCGGACCACTCGGAATGCATGCCAAAGAATCTCACGGGTACTTCACCTTCCCCAAATTAGAAGGCGAAATTGGTCCTCACATGAATTTCCGAGGCACAGAAAAACTCAATTGGTCGCTCAATAACTACCTCGGTTTGGCCAACCACCCTGAGGTGCGCAAAGCAGACGCAGACGCTGCAGCTTTGTACGGTTTTGGCTCGCCAATGGGAGCGCGCATGATGTCTGGTAATTCAAACTACCACGAACAACTCGAAAACGAACTCTCTGCTTTTGTCAGCAAAGAAGACACCATCTTATGTAACTTCGGCTACCAAGCGGTAGTTTCTGCAATTGATTGCTTAGTGGATCGCCACGACGTCATCGTTTACGATGCCGAATCTCATGCTTGTATCCTCGACGGCGTTCGCCTACACATGGGCAAGCGTTTTGTATTTAAGCACAACGAAGTCGACGATTGCGAAAAACAATTACAACGCGCCACCAAACTTGCTGCCGAAACTGGAGGAGCGATCCTCGTGATTACCGAAGGTGTTTTCGGGATGCGCGGTGACCAAGGTAAACTCAAAGAAATCGTTGCCCTTAAAGAAAAATACAACTTCCGTTTATTCGTAGACGACGCACATGGTATTGGCGTACTTGGCGCCACTGGTGCCGGAACCGGCGAAGAGCAAGGTTGCCAAGACGGCATAGATATCTACTTCGGTACTTTCGCCAAATCGTTCGCGCTCATCGGCGGCTTTATTTCTTCAGACGAACAAGTAGTTGAATACCTCCGCTACAACATGCGCTCGCAAATTTTTGCCAAAGCCATGCCTGCAGCATTGGTTTCTGGCCTACTCACGCGCCTCGACCTCATGCGCAAGCACCCTGAGCTCAAAGACAAACTCTGGGAAAACACCAATGCGCTTCAAAATGGCTTGAAAGAAGCAGGTTTTGAAATCGGCCCAACTGACAGCTGTGTTACGCCAGTTTACCTCAGCGGCTCCATTCCAGAGGCAACCAACCTTATCTTTGACCTCCGCGAAAACTACAATGTATTTTGTTCAATGGTTGTTTATCCAGTAGTTCCAAAAGGCATGATCATTTTGCGCCTTATCCCTACGGCAGTTCACACCCTAGAAGATGTCAAATACACCATCGAATGCTTCTCTAAAATCGTAGACAAATTAAAAGCCGGCGAATATATGTCGGATAAAATTGCAGCGATCTAAATCAAGCATCAACATATTAAACAAAAAAAATACGGGTTATTCAACCCGTATTTTTTTTGCAATTAGTTTTTCAATGGCCTTGAAGTATTTGTGATCTTCAGGCTCACAGAAAATAACGGAACGACCTTCTCGCCCTGCGCGGCCTGTGCGGCCAATGCGGTGCACATAGGTTTCTGCAACTGTTGGTACGTCGGTATTGATCACGAGGTCAAGCCCAGAAATATCGATGCCGCGGGCGGCAATATCGGTAGCGACCAAAATTCGGATTTTACCTTCCTTGAAATGATTGAGCGCCATCTGACGTGCATTTTGAGACTTATTGCCGTGAATGGCCATGGCCTCTAGCTTGTTTTTACCGAGCATTCGCACTAATTTATCGGCGCCGTGTTTGGTTCTGGAGAAAACCAATACACTTTCTGCTTTGTCTTTCTTGAGTAAGTCCACCAAAGAAGATTCTTTGTGTTTGCGGTCGGCAACGTGGATCATGCATTGATCTATGCGTTCAACTGTTGACGAAACTGGTGTTACGGTAACTTCAATGGGATCTTGTAGTAAACTTTGCGCTAGATTTTTGACTTCATTTGGCATGGTTGCCGAAAACAAAAGCGTTTGGCGTTCTCTAGGCAAAAGCTTCACGATGCGTTTGACGTCGTGAATGAAACCCATGTCTAGCATGCGGTCAGCCTCATCCAAAACAAAAATAGACAACTGCTTGAGGTTGACGAATCCTTGCTGATGTAAATCGAGTAAACGACCCGGCGTAGCAATAAGAATAGCAGGCTTTTGCTTGAGGGTCTGAATTTGCGCGTGTGCTTTTACACCACCGAAAATAACCAACGAACGCAAACCTAAATGCTTACCGTAAGCTTTGAAATTATCGGCGATTTGAATGGCAAGCTCTCGGGTTGGTGTTACAATGAGTGCTTGAATGCCTCCATCTAGCGGTTTTTTGGCGTGCAATAACTCCAAAATTGGAATGGCAAAAGCTGCAGTTTTTCCTGTTCCGGTTTGTGCTAGACCGATGAGGTCTCGTTTTTCTAGAATAGGTGGAATGGCTTTTTCTTGGATTGGGGTTGCATTTGTATAGCCTTTTTCAGCGATGGCTTGGAGGAGCTTCTGCTCCAGGGGTAATTCATTAAATAACATGTAATCTTGATTTTCGGACGTGGTAAACAACATTTTTTACCCGCCGAAGTGGTGCAAAGGTACGCAAATAAATTTGAGCTACCTTAGATTGCCGATAGGATGCGTTTCAGACGGGTTTCACTCACCTTTAAAATGGTCTCTGAAAAAGCAGAATCTTCGTCTAATAATTCTTTTTGAGTAGCCGAAAAATGCACGGCGGCAATGTTTGGAATTTGAGCCAACTTAGCGATATTCCCGGCATTTACGCCGCCGCCTGCCATGATTTCAATACGGCCGTTTGCATATTCGCACATCTGCAAAAGAATCGGTAAACCTATCTCTACATTGGAGGCAAAGCCTGAAGTAAGCACCCTTTTGAAACCCAGTTCCATAAGAACGTCCAGTGAACGTTTCCAATCTAAACTTTCGTCGAAGGCGCGGTGGAAGGTCCAGTCTAGCTCAGGAGCCAACTGCATTAAATCTTGAAGCAAAGATTTGTCCAATTCAAAATTTGACTTGAGTAAACCTACAACCACACCCTGCACTCCAAGGTTTTTACAAAATTCGATTTCCCGTTGGATGACCTCGATTTCAGCTTGCTCGTAATGAAAACCACCTGCGCGAGGCCGAATCAGCACGTGTGTCTCTAAACCTAAGTTCAAGGCCTGCCCAATAAGACCAGCAGATGGCGTAAGGCCACCCTGCTCAAGATTCTGACAGAGTTCAATGCGGTCAAAACCGTGAGTCTTGGCTAGCGTGAGTGCCTCCACAGAGGCAGCGCATAATTCGAGTTGTAGAGCTTTCATCAAGGGCAAAATTGCACATTTTACAACAAAAATCAGGTCCATTTTACGTATATTTGTAGGCAATCAACTGAAAATGGCCAAAGAAAAAGCGCAAGCAACAAGCGAGCAACTCGACTTCAATAGTTTCAAGCAACAAGTTATCCAAGATTTCCAACTTGCTTGTGAATCCAGAGAAGCCTCCTTATTGGGGCGCAAAGAAGTACTCACTGGGAAAGCCAAATTTGGCATTTTTGGCGATGGCAAAGAGCTTGCTCAAATTGCTTTAGCCAAACAATTCCAAAACGGAGACTTCCGCTCTGGCTACTACCGCGACCAAACCCTCATGATGGCTATTTCAGCCCTCACCCTAGAACAATACTTTGCTGGGCTCTACGCCCATACAGACGAAAACATAGAGCCGCAATCTGCGGGCCGTCAAATGGGTGGGCATTACGCCACCCGCAACTTAGACAACAACGGCCAATGGAAAGACCTCATGGCGCAAAAAAACAGCTCCTCTGACATCTCTCCTACCGCAGGGCAAATGCCGCGTTTACTAGGTTTGGCGCAAGCCTCTAAAGTTTACCGCGAGCATCCTTCACTCAAAGAATTAGAGGCCTTCAAAAAATTCAGTGCGGGCGGCAATGAAGTGGCTTTCGGAACCATCGGCGACGCCTCCACTTCAGAAGGTCCTTTTTGGGAAACCATGAATGCAGCTGGCGTGCTGCAGGTACCGCTCGTGATGTCTGTCTGGGACGACGGTTACGGCATTTCGGTGCCACGCGAACTCCAAACCACTAAGGGCAGCATCTCAGATGCTCTAGCGGGTTTTCAGCGCAATGCAGACCAAAAAGGCTTCGAAATCCTCATTACAAAAGGTTGGGACTACGCACACCTTTGCGAAACCTACGAAAAAGCCGTGCAAATCGCTCGCGATCAACACGTTCCTGTTTTGGTACACGTCAAAGAAGTGAACCAACCACAAGGGCATTCCACTTCGGGTTCGCACGAACGCTACAAATCCGAAGAACGCCTCCAATGGGAAACCGATTTTGACTGCATCGCCAAATTCAAAGAATGGATCTTGTCTTTTGCACAAAAAGGATTGGTTTTAGCCACCGAAGAAGAACTCGACGCCATTTCAAATACTGCCAAAGAACGCGTGAGAAACGCTAAAAACAATGCTTGGCAGGCCTTCACCGCAGACATCATTGAAGATAAAAACGATTTGCTTTCTATCTTAGCCAGTTTCGATGCCGCACATACACTACATGTAAGTGCCAACGACATGCACCAACAGCTTAGCAAAGAAAAAGACAGCATTCGCCGCGACCTCCTCACGCAAGCGCGTTTGCTTTTGCGCCAAGGCATGCACGACCAAAGCCCACAACGCAGCGCCCTAGTTGCTTGGGTACAACGCATTCAGCTCAAAGCCCAAGACCGCTACAGCTCTTACCTCTACTCTAACTCAGCGAACAGCATTTCAAATGTTCCGAAAGTACCTGTTGCCTACACTTCTGAAACACAACTAGAAGACGGCCGCATCATTTTGCGCGAAAACTACCGACACATCCTTGAGAACCGTCCTGAAGTGCTTGTTTTTGGCGAAGACGCTGGCAAAATTGGTGGTGTGAATCAAAGTTTAGAAGGATTACAAGAACAATTTGGCAACCTGCGCGTCTCCGACACCGGCATCCGAGAGTGCACAATTATCGGTCAAGGCATCGGTATGGCGATGCGCGGATTGCGCCCTATTGCCGAAATCCAGTACTTAGACTACCTGCTTTATGGTCTTCAAATTATGTCCGACGACCTCGCAACGGTACAATACCGCACCAAAGGCGGACAAAAAGCACCTTTAATTGTCTCTACGCGCGGGCACCGACTAGAAGGCATTTGGCACAGCGGATCGCCAATGGGAATGATCATCAATGCCTTGAGAGGTATTCACGTATGCGTACCCCGCAACATGACCAAAGCAGCTGCCTTCTACAATACTTTACTACAAGCAGACGAACCTGCACTCGTGATTGAACCGCTCAATGGCTACCGCAGTAAAGAACGCATGCCCATTAATTTTGGAGAATTCACCGAGCCGCTTGGCGTTCCCGAAATTGTACAAGAAGGCACAGACCTCACGCTCGTTTCTTACGGCTCTACTTTCAATATTTGCGAACTCGCCGTACAGCATCTTTCTGCAATGGATATTTCTGTAGAACTCATCGATGCCCAAACTTTACTTCCATTTGACACCGAGCACCTTATCGCTAAGTCTTTGGCCAAAACCAATGCCCTACTCATCGTAGATGAAGACGTCAGCAGTGGTGCGAGCGCCTTTATGCTCGATCAAATTCTCGTAAAACAGAACGGCTACCAACACCTCGACCTCGCGCCTCAAACCATGGCTGCCAAAGACCACCGCCCTGCCTATGGCTCCGACGGCGACTACTTCAGCAAGCCCAACATCGACGACATCATCGAAAAAGTCCTGGACATGATGCACGACCTCGATCCGCAAAGTTTTCCAAGACTTTACTAAACAACTAAAAAATTGGCACAAAAAAAGGGAGGCTTTCGCCTCCCTTTTTCATATCATATGTAAAATGATTATGCTTTAGAATCAGATTTAGCTAATGCATAGATAACCAAACCGAAACCGATTTTGTTAACTGCATCACCGATGTTGTAAACAACATCCATCCAAGGGTTTGGATCAGCGCTACCAAATGCGCCAAATAAACCGCCCGGTGTACCGATAATGTAACCAAGTGGGTAAATTGCCCATCCTACCAATACGAACCAAGCCAAAACGCGAGTTGCTTTAGCTACAGCCGGACCAGCCGATTCTGCCAATTTGGCCACTTCGCCAAACCAAACTAAGTAAGCGATGTAGAAGTAAGCTGCTCCTGAAAGCACACCCCACATAACGCTATTGCCACGATCTACTGCTTCACCGAAGTAACCAGTTACAAGCATTACTACAGAAGCAAAGATAAGTTTCCATAACAAGCTCGTTTTAGCACCTGCTTTTTTGGTGATTAAATAGAACTCAACACACATGAGTGGAACTGTAAGCATCCAGTCTACATAACGGAAAAACGTTGGTGATGTAGAAGTTGCTGTGAAGTAATCACGCATGTAATAATAGTGAACAGCGGCAATGAAAGTGATGAGACCAGAAACTAAAATGGAGGTTCTCCATTTCTCTTCCATGTTGCGCATTTCCATAAAGAAAAATGCTGCTGCAGCCATCATGGCCATTGTTCCAATGAAGAAGGTAAATGCCGTGTAAGTATACACATCACCTTTTTCAAATAGAGCTTGCACGTTGAGTGCACTAGATAAAGAAAATAACATAAATAGATAGGTTTAGTTTTTCCTACTCTTTTTGTGGCTTTTCGGATACCGCCAATAATTATTTGAATAACAATGATATATAATTATTGTTTAATAATTACAAAAATTTATTCAACAATTTACAAAAACCTAACTATTTAAATGTCAATATCTTGACAAAAACCTATATTTTTCAATAGATACAGAAGGAAAAGGGCAAGCGCATTTGTAGGCCCTTCATTTTTTTTATTTGCGCATATTTTTGGTAGTAGAGTAATAAATCTTCAGGAATTTGAACTTTTGAATGACTCTTTTCACCTTCGAGTTCTTCATCTAATAGTGCCAAAATGTTACTAAAGGTATCGTCTTCTTTTTGAGGGTAATATACCACCTCTTTGACACCAACTTTCTTTTGCAGCGCTTGAACAGTTGCGTTTAGACCTCCCAATTCATCGACCAAACCGCGTTGCTGAGCATTTTTTCCCGTCCATACTCTGCCTCTTGCCACTTGTTGCACGCGCTTTTTAGTCAATTTTCGACCTTCGCTTACGCGTTTCAGAAACTGGTTATAAATGGCATCTACTTCGAGTTGCATGAAGTTGAGTTCTTCTGGATTCAGGCGTTGGGTTAAGGATAAGGTACCATAGCGGTGTGTTCTCGCCTCATCGGTAGTGACTCCTAATTTATTCTTTAAAAAATCACCAGCGTAAGGCACAACACCAAAAACGCCAATAGAACCGGTGATGGTCATGGGATTGGCATAGATTTGAAGCGCTGGCATGGCGATGTAGTATCCGCCAGAGGCAGCGTAGTCGCCCATGGAGACATACAAGGTTTTTTTAGCGGCTGTAAGCGCAACTTCTTTCCAAATTTCTTCACTCGCTAAGGCCGAACCACCTGGACTGTTGATGCGAAGGATAACCGCCTTTACGTCGTCGTTGTCTCGGACCTGACGCAGCATTTTTGTCATGCGTTCAGTACTGATTTGATCTCCCTCGGTTGCAACATCGCCCTCCGCTAAGATCACTGCTATGTGTCGTTCTTGACGCGCTAGTAATTGGTTGTCGTGAAAGGTATCTCTTGCATACTTTGCAAATGTTTGCAAGCGCAATGGTGTGTTTTCGTCAATTCCTACTTTTTTCTTGAGTAAGGTAAGTACCTCACCTCGGTACATTGTTTTGTTGAGTAACTTTTGCGCTGCGGCTTGGTCCAAATTTCGAACGGCCAAAGCATTTACCAATGAGTCAATTGTTGAGGTGTCTAGTTGTCTCGACGCAGAAATATCGTTTCGATTTTGCTTCCAGAGGTCTTGCAATAAAACTTGCATTTGCAAACGACTCGAGTCCGACATTTCGCTGCGGTAGAAAGGCTCTACGGCACTCTTGAAGTCATTTTCTTTTCCTCGGACCACCATAACGCCAATCTGAAGTTCGTCAAGTAAATTCTTGAAGAAGTAACTCTCGGCATGGAGCCCACTCCAAACAAATGATGCTCCATGCATGCCGTAAACTTCTTTACAGGCACTGCTTACGTAATAATCCAATTGACTTATTTGCTCGCCCGTTAAGTAAGCAATTACAAATTTACCTGATTTCTGAAAATCTAGCAACGCAGTTCTGAGTTCTTCTGCGGTGGCCATGCCCATGCTCGGGCTTTTCATTTCTAAGAAAATACCTTTGATTTTTGCATCTTGCGCTGCTTCTTGGAGCCCAACAAGAATTTCTGGCAAGCCCATGGTGCGATCTAGACGAAAGGCTGTCGGATCGAAAGATTCAGCGGATTCATCTTGAACTGTACCGGAGAGCTTGAGGTGCAAAACTGTTTTATTTTGCAAGGCAAGAGGCTCTGGGCCGAAATCGCCAAAAGAACCAATAATACCTCCCAATACAAGAAAGAAAAAAACCATACCGACCAAACCTGCTACAAAAACAGCAAGGAAACTTGGCCAAAAGAGTTTACCGAAAGAAAGGCGATTGTCTGACATATTAAGAATTTAAAAGCGCGTGTAAGCTCAAGCGATTGACTGGATTGATGCGCAGCGTAAAGCGAATGTTTTGTGCGTAGTTTGTGAAGAGGTCACCAGAAAAGGTATTATTGCCATAAACTAAAGGGAAATAGACGCCAAATACTTTGCCGAGGCGGAGCGCTACACCGGCGTTGTAATACAAATCAACCGTTTGAAACGTACCGCGCCCCGCACCAAAATCGGCAAAAACGCCAAAGAAGTTGGGTTTAATAGGTAGCTGCGCATAAACAGTTGCGCTTGTGAGCCAATTGATGTTGCTGCCCGCAGAATTGCCTGTATGGAATTGACCATGGCGCTCCATGCGCTGCTGCGACCAAAAACCACTGACATCAGAACGACCAAAATTGTAATCTTCTAAAAATAAATCTTGCGGACCTTGCAAACCATTCATGGACCAAAAAAAGCGGTCGCCACTTAGGTTTGAGTATTGATGATTGAGCGTATAGCCACCAAAAAGATTCAGGGTAACATCGCGATCAAGTTTACCTATTCGGTAAGAGAAGTTCTGATTGAGGTTGGTCCAGATTCTAGAGATGAATTCGTCGCCTGTTTTGAAGTATTCGTAACGATTGACCCACTGGGCTTGATATGCCGGTTTGTGGTAGTTGGTAGTCAGTTGAACAAACGCCCCTTGATCGTTATATGAAATAGCGCCACCTAAGACATTTCTTTTGTAAATCCCTTGGATGAGTAAATCATGGTGAAATGCGTGGCGTGCTTTACGGTCTCCAAAATTGATGGCTACATAAGGAGAGAAAGCCACAAAATAGTTGTTGGCTGCGTCATTGTTATTACCAGTGTCGCGTTGCGTTCCAAAAGATTTGACAGACAAGCCCAAGCGCATAAGTTCAATTGCTTTTGTTGGCAAGATCTGATAGGAGAACTCAGCGATACCAGCTGGGCGCAAGCGCGAGGTGCTGAGCATTGGGCTCACCAAATAGGTGAATTTCTTTGGCGCCAACCCGATATTGTGTAAAGTAACACCGGCCATGAGGCCATCGTAGGCATTGCCACCCAGCATTGGGGTCCAGAAAACAGCGGTTTGGTCTTTTTGATGATCGCCAAATAAGAATTCAAATTTGATGGGTTCTAACTTGTGAAATACTTGATCTTTCACCCAAAGGTTGTTTTGGCGATTGAGTTCAGGGATATCGTTTAATCGGTCAATTTCGACTTTTGAAATGGAAGCAAATGGCGTTTGAACCAACACCGATTTTTGCCCTGGCTCGGCCCAAACAGTTTCAACTTTTTGGTCTTGGCCATAGATATTGACTTCTATTGGTCCGTTGACTTGTCCTTTATTGGCCAACTTGACAACGGTTCCGGTTTTGGCGATTTGAACTGTCTTTACTTTGTAGTCGATGTGCTTGGTAGTTTGGATGAGGTCCTTGAACAACCAATTGAGGTCTTTGCCTGTTTGGGTTTCTAGGGTTTTCTGTAAATCGGCAGGTTGCGGGTGCTTGAACTTCCATTGTTGGTAGTAGGCAGACATAGCGGCATCGAATTTTTCGGCACCGAGGTAATCCATGAGGTAAAAGAAAATAACCCCTGTTTTTTGGTACATAATGGCCCCATAGTTGAAACTCGAGAAATCATCAGAATGGGTTTCGAGCGGTTGGTCTAGGCCAAAACTTGCTAAAGAGCGGTACATGATGTCGCCGGAGTCGTGGTGATCGAGGTCCCCGAGGTGAAAGCGGCCACCGGCAACCATGTCGGAAAAGCGGGTGTTGTCAGGGTATTTGGTTTGGACGTAACGCATTTCATTGAGTGTGTTGAGTCCTTCGTCCATCCAGCCATGAACGCGCTCGTTAGAACCTAAAATACCGTAAAACCAGTTGTGCCCTACTTCGTGCACAATGACTACTTCTAATTCTTCCTTCGAACTTGAATTACCAATGACGGTGATCATGGGGTATTCCATGCCTCCACCCGCACTAATGGTACCGTCAATTGCGGTAACGTGCTTGTAAGGGTAATCGCCGTTCCACAACGAATAGTAATAAGTTCCGTCGTGCAGGTATTCCAAGGCGTTGGACCATAGTTTGGCATTTTGGGGTGTGAACATAGCCCAAGTAGTGACGGTTTCTTTGGAATGTGGCAATACAACTTCGCCCTTCAAGACCAAAAAGCGTTTATCGGCAAACCAAGCGAAGTCGTGGACGCGGTCTTGTTTATATTGAATGGTTTTCCATTCTGTAGCTGATTCCGGAAAGTTCTTGGAGCGGTCCGTTTCTTGATTGAGGAGCTTTTCTAATTTTTTCTTGCTTTCGTTGACTTTATCGTTCAAGAAGGCAATTTCACTTGCCGTTTGCAGCTCACCTGTGGCGCCAACTACATAGTTCGCAGGAACTGTGATTTTGACATCAAAATCACCAAATTCAGAATAGAATTCACCCTGATTCAAATAAGGCATGGCATTCCAGCCGTTTTGGTCGTAAACAGCAGGTTTAGGATACCATTGCGTAATTTGGTAAGATTGACCGATGTGACCCAAGCGAGAAAGGCTCCCCGATGGAATCTTGACTTTGAAAGGCGTAGAAATCTGAATTTGTTGACCGGGTGCTAGTGGGCTTGCTAAATGCAATACAACGATATCGATATGCTTGGGATCGTAGTCCCATTTGACTTGATTACCATTGACTTTGAAATCAAGGGAATCGATGAAACCGAGGTCTTTAGCTTCGGCTTTGGCAATTTTGTCGCCGTCATTGCGCTTGAGCTGCTGGGCTAGAGCCGTTTCTTTATTTTTATAGGCATTGGGCCAAACGTGCATGTAGATAACGTCTAGTGTTTGGGGTGAATTATTCTTGTAGGTGAAAGATTCAAAACCATTTAAAGTATGGTTCTTATCATCGAGTTTGACCTCAATTTGATAACTGACATCTTGCTGAAAATATTGGCTGAAAGCCCCAAATGGAAGAAGTAAGAAGAGTAATTTTTTCATGTTGAACTATTTGAAATAAAAGTACAAAGTTTTGCGCACAAAAAAGCCACCCGAAGGTGGCTTTCAAAGTGTAGACGTCAAACATCGTTAAATGTTACATCTTTATATTTTGCTGATGCGTTGAACGAATGTTTTTTGGGCTGTCACTATACTTACCAAATAAGTACCTTGTTGTAAAGAACCCAAATCGATTTGCGCTGTAGCTCCGTTCAATTGTTTGGTCATTAATATTTTGCCATTCAAATCTAAAATTTGAATTTGGCCGCTGCCAACTTGATTCAAAGTGATTTGAATGCTTCCATTGGTCGGATTTGGTGCAATTTGAGCACTGAGTTCAACTGAATTCAAACCGAGAACACCGTCTACGCCGTCGCAGTTTTCATCGATGCCATTTCCTTCAGTATCTGTTGCACCTGGGTAAACGGTATCATTGCTGTCGTCGCAGTCGCCGGTGAGGGTTGCGTAACCTGTTAAAGGCGTACAAGAAACTGTAGGGTTGCCAATACCATAACCGTCATCATCTCCATCGAAATAGTAATTCAAGAAAGTGAGTCCTTCGTCTTCTTGACCGTTACAATTGTTGTCGAAGCCATCGCAAATTTCAGGTGCGCCTGGATAAATAGCGTTGTTGGAATCGTTGCAGTCGCCACCAATAGCGATCATGTTGACTGGTGCTTGACAGAAAGGTGTTGCCGTCGCGTCGTCTCCAAAACCATCGCTGTCTGCATCTGTGTAATACAAAACTGGCGCAACAATTGCCGCGTTGTTGTCATCACAGTCGCCGTTGACCAAGACATAACCTGCAGGTTGCAAGCAAGCCACTTGAGAAACTGCTGAATTACCAACTTGATCGTTGTCTAAATCTTGGTACCAAATAGTAGTTGGGTTCACCAAAGCATCGTTGTCATTACAATCAGTGCTGTTGGCCACATAGCCTGCTGGCGCGTTACAAACTAAGGTGTCGTTTGCCAGGTCTCCAAAACCGTCGTTGTCGGTATCGGCATAAAACAATGAAGGTGTAATGGTAATTGTGTTACCCCATACAGAAACGTTGTCCATGCGCAGAGTAGACGTTGCTGTCGCTTGGTTGATGACATAAAAACGGAAAGTTACTGAACTCACATTAGCGAATGTTGCTGGTAAAAGTACGGTATCGGCTAAAGCTACGTTGCCATTCCAAGAGGAAGCAATTGTATCGATGTCTGCAGCATAATTATCAAGGCTTGAACGCACAAAAATTGTTGGCGTGCCACCTGTTGTACTGGTGCGGTGGTTCAAGGCCAATTTAGATAAATTGAGGTTGGTACAATTGGCGCCACTCACTGTAAATTGATTGTACTGATTGAGGTCTAAAATAGCCGTTTGATTCCAACCGCTGCGGTTGAAAACACCACCGCCTGCTGCACAACTATTGCCTTGCGCTGTAAAATCAGAGAAAGTCCAGTTGGTACTTGTATTTGTGGCCGCTACGTCTTGAGTAGCGCAGTCAACTGTTGCTGCAAATTGATAAATACCCAATTGCAAAGGCGCATCAAAACCGTTGCAGTCTTCGTCGATGCCATTGCCTGCGATATCAACAGCTCCAGGATAAATAGCATTGTTGTTGTCATTACAGTCAGAACTATTGGTTACATAACCGGTAATAGCTGCGCAACCCGTTTGAGAAACCGCTGCGTTTCCGTAACCATCGTTGTCTAAATCTTGGTAGTAAGTCAAGGAACCAACGATTGACAGATTGAGCGTAATGGTGCTGTCACAACCTGCCACATTTTGAGTGAGTTGGGTGTAGGCTCCAGAAGCGCTATAGGTTTGGTTGTTTAAAGTGTAAGGACCGCAGTTCGTGATGTTCAAGGTTGAACTATTGGCATTGTTAATAGTCAAGTTCAGGTTGATGATGGAGTCACAACCTGCAGCGTTTGCGTTTGCGAGCGTTTGCACATACGTACCGGAAGTGGTATAGGTTTGGTTATTGAGTGCGTAAGAATTACATGCCGTAGCAGCTATCGTGTTGTACGTGACGCAAGACGCAGCCGAACCCGGCGTAACTGAAGCCCAGGTTTCACCTGCGCGAATTTCGTCGATTTCGTAGTTTCCAGTACCAGCTGCTTGACGCAAAAATATAGATTGAATACCGGTAGCCGCCCAGTTGCTGGTGCCAGAAGCGTTGGTTACTACAGCTGCTGGTTCAGCTGCACCCGGAATTGGATTAACCCAAAGGGATGCGGTAATTGGAGAGCCCACGGCCGTTGATGTTGCTTTGGCAACTACAAATAAAGTCGTATTTAAGGAATACTCAGTTGGCGCGTAGGAAATGGTTACGGTTCCGCCTGAAGTATTGAGGATACCTAACTGAAAAGTATTCGGGGTAGTGCCTAACTTGATGTATAAACGCGGAAAGAAAATGGTTACGTTGGTTGCACCTGCTGAAGCTGCGAAACCAACGAAGTAATTACCAGCAGCGGTTAATCCTGTGGTGTTGAGCACGTTGAGCAAAAACGAAAAATACCCAGTGGTACCTGGAATGGCAATTGGTTTATTGATGTCTTCTGACCATGCTGAATTGAGTTCAATGCGGTTGCCTGCTGAAGCCTGAAGGCCAGGATAAGTAAGGCTATTTCCGCTTCCTGATGGCGTTGTAATAGCGACAACTTGGGCTGCGGTTCCGCTATGCGTTGTCCAGCCATTGGCGTTGGCTGCACCGGTAAAATTAAAAGATTCAAAGGCCTGTGCAAATACATTGAGGCTCAAGATGGTAAGTATAAAAAGTAAACCTTTTTTCATAAAAATAATTTTGTTGGGTAAAGTTACAACTTTGTCCGTTAATATACTGTAAGTTTGGATGAAGAGTGCATTAAAAAAGGGCGAAGTTACCTCCGCCCTTATATAATTGTACTGCTATGAATTTTATTCTGCAGAAGCCTGCTCAGTTGCTGGACGCTCAGGGCGTGGCAACAAAACTTTGCGAGATAATTTCCATTTTTTCGTTTTTGGATCTTTACCAATCACTTTGAAAGTAAGCATTTCGCCTTCTTTCACGACATCTTCCATTTTTGCTGTTTTTTCCCAAGCAAATTCGGAGATGTGGATAAGACCATCTGTTCCTGGTACGATTTCTACGAAGCAACCGAATTCTTTAACAGATTTCACTTTACCTTCATAAGTAGCACCTTCGTCTACTTGTGGTGGAAATGCAATTTGACGGATCAAGCGGATCGCTTCAGCCATGTCGTTTCCGTTGTTAGAAAGTACTTGTACACGACCTTCGCCATTTGGTAATTCTTCAATGGTGATGGTTGTTTTGGTTTCCTTCTGTAAACCTTGGATGATTTTTCCTCCAGGCCCGATGATGGCACCGATCATTTCGTTCGGAACAGTCAATGCTTCTAGGCGAGGTGTTTGTGGCTTGAGCTCAGGGCGTGGTGCTGGCATGGTCTCGGTGATTTTACCGAGGATGTGCAAACGACCTGCACGCGATTGCTCTAATGCTTGTGTCAAGACTTCGTATGGCAAGCCATCGACTTTGATGTCCATTTGGCAAGCGGTGATACCGTTGGCAGTACCTGTTACTTTGAAGTCCATGTCGCCGAGGTGATCTTCGTCTCCGAGGATATCAGACAAGACAGCAAATTTGCCTTCGTCGGCAACTAAGCCCATTGCAATACCTGAAACTGGAGATTTGATAGGCACACCACCGTCCATAAGAGCGAGGGTTCCTGCACAAACAGTTGCCATGGAAGACGAACCGTTTGATTCAAGGATGTCAGAAACGATACGAACTGCGTATGGGTAGTCGTCTGGCATGACAGGCTTGAGCGCACGAAGCGCCAAGTTACCATGACCGATTTCGCGACGTGAAGTTCCACGAAGTGGTTTGGCTTCACCCGTTGAGAACGGCGGGAAGTTGTAGTGTAATAAGAATTTTTCTGTTCCTTGGAAAGTAGCACCGTCGATCATTTGCTCGTCCATTTTACCACCTAAAGTAAGGGTAGTAAGCGATTGTGTTTCACCACGGGTAAAGACTGCTGAACCGTGCACCATTGGAAGGTAATCTACCTCAGCCCAAATTGGACGAATTTCGTCAAACTGACGACCGTCTAGGCGCTTGCGCTCATTGAGCATGACCCAACGAACTGCTTTTTTCTTCACTTCTGAGAAGTAAGTTGAAATGAATTTGGCTGCATGCTCGAGTTCTTCTTCAGAAAAACCAGCTTTAACTTCTGCTTTAATAGCATCGAAAAGTTCGGTGCGTTTTGCTTTGTTAGCCAAACCTTGACGTGCGACGTCTTTACATTTTTCCATTGCAAGTTCGAATACTTTGGCACGAACGTCTGCATCGTGAGACTCGTGGGAGTATTCGCGTTTTGGATTGGCAGTTGGGATTTCTGCAGCAAGCTCCAATTGGAAATTACATTGTTCAATAATGGCAGCGTGGGCAAGTTTGATCACTTCTACCAATTCGGCTTCGGAGATTTCTTGCATTTCGCCTTCAACCATGTTGACGTCTTTGGCTGTTCCTGCAACCATAACATCGATGTCCGAAAGTGCGATTTCGGCCATTGTTGGGTTGAGGATGAACTCACCGTTGATACGACCTACACGTACTTCTGACATTGGGCCATTGAACGGGATGTTCGAAACCGCAATTGCTGCAGAAGCTGCCAAACCGCACAAAGCGTCTGGGTTGTGTACGCCGTCGTAAGACATGAGTTGGATCATGACCTGAACTTCAGCATGGTAATCGTCTGGAAAGAGTGGACGCAAAGCGCGGTCTACCAAACGCATGACTAAAATTTCGGTTTCTGAAGGGCGCGCCTCGCGACGGAAGAATCCGCCTGGGAAACGACCTGCAGCCGCGTATTTCTCACGGTAGTCTACCGTAAGTGGAAGAAAATCGACGCCTTCCTTTGCGTCTTGTGCTGCCACAACAGTAGCGAGCAACATGGTGTCGCCCATGCGCACCACAACAGAACCATCTGCCTGTTTTGCCAACTTCCCGGTCTCTACAAGGATTTCCTTGCCGCCAGTCATCATTGACTTTCTTGTTCCTATATTCATCTTTATTTATTTACAACTTTTAAAACAAAAGAAGGGGCTATCGATGTTATCGAAGCCCCCTCTCCCATAAAATTTTCCGAGCGTATCTCAGAATTAACGACGTAGTCCTAATTCTTTGATCAAGGCGCGGTATTTCTCGATGTCTTTTGCCTTTAGGTAGTCTAACAAGCTGCGACGTTTACCAACTAACAACTGAAGTGAACGTTGGGTACCGAAGTCTTTTCGGTTCTTTTTCAAGTGCTCAGTGAGGTGAGCAATACGAAATGTAAATAAGGCGATTTGCCCTTCTGTAGAACCGGTGTTGTTTTCTGAACCACCGTGTTTGGCGAAGATCTCTTTCTTCTTTGCTGAATCTAAATACATGCTAATATTTGTGTAAATGATTATTATGTAGACTGACCACCTTGGTCAATACGGCTGCAAAGATACGAACTCTTTTTGATTCAGACAAAATTCGCATGTGGTTTTTATTGCTACCTTTGTGCCGTTCTTGGGTGTTCGCTTGTCGAACTTAATAAGGAATCCGGTTAGAATCCGGAGCTGTATCTGCAGCTGTAAGTGCTTCAAAAGTAGTATCTATTAGCCACTGCGCAAGCGGGAAGGTGATACCACAAAAGGCGCGAGCCAGAAGACTTGCCCCCGAACTGCGTGAAGACTTCAGATTAAAGTCGGTATCGCCAAGGGCTTCGTATACCCTTGTCGCTCCACTTTTTTCCATGTCATTGTTTAATTATTTTAATTTTCAACACATGAAAAAAGGATTGTTATTTTCGGCAGCATTATTTTGCGCCACTGCATTTGCACAGCAATATGTACACCAAGTACTTATTGCCAACGAAGGTTACTTTGACTTTCAGACCAATAACATTGTAGAACCAGCAACCATCGGCACCTACAACCCACAAACACAAACCTATCAAGTAGCCAACACACTCGCAGGCCAGCGCTTTAGTTCAGATGTCATCATCGATGGCAACTTTTACTTTGTAGCTGCAGACACTAAAATTTACAAATTCGATTTAAACACGCATCAAGAAGTTGGAAGCATCAGTTTGCCAGGCGTGCGCAATTTAGCCATCTCAGGCAACAAACTCATTGCCACCCGCGGTGAATACCTTCAAACGTTTGATTCTTATTTGCAAGTATTCGACAAAAACAGCCTCCAATTGATCGTTGCATTTGATACGAACAACGGCCCAAAATGGGCTGCTCAAAATATTGTTGTAGCCAACGACATCGCCTACATCGCCGTCAACAACGCTTATGAGTGGGGCAACGAAAAAGGCCTCATCGGGCAACTCAACCTCAATACCTTACAATACGGCTCAGAAATCGACCTCGGGGCAGAAGGAAAGAACCCAGACAACATGTTCATGTTCAACAATGAAATCTACACGGTGAACAACAAAGATTGGTCCGGAGCATCTGTTTCTAAAGTAAGTTTAAACGGCAACGTCAACACCCAAAACATCGCAAGCGCCGTAACAGGTTGTGGTACTTCAGCGCTGCGCGACGACAAACTTGTTTACCAGATTTCCATGGAAAATACCCTCAACGACTACAACCTCCTCAGCATGAGCAACGTTGGGCCAGTTGCAGGTATCGTCAACAACTTCTACGAACTTGCACAAGAACCAGTCAATGGCTTTTTGTACACTTCCACCACCGATTTCTTCTCACAAGGAATGGTTCAAATTTACGACGTGAACAATACGCTGAGCCACCAATTTGCAGTAGGCGTTTCTCCAGGCACCATCGTTTTTGACCTCAGATCTAACGTTGGTCTCGATGAAAACACCGAAAACCTTGGTGTTTCGCCTAACCCTTCCAGTGGCGTTTTTCAAATCAATGGGCTTGGCTCCAACCAAACATACCAGCTTGTGAACACCACCGGTCAGATCATTTTGGTGGGCCAAAACAACAGCATTGACCTCAGTAATTTTGAAAGTGGTATCTACTTTTTGAACACTGAAAAAAGCAGCGTCAAGCTCATCAAGCACTAATTCTTTTCAAACACTGAAAAAAGGCCATTCAAACGAGTGGCCTTTTTGCTGTTTGCTTATCTTTGTTCTATGCAAACAATTCTCAATCAGCAGCAAATACAGCAAAAAATCGTTCGCTTGGGCCATCAGCTCATCGAAGCTGCATTTGACCAAGAGGTCATTTATTTAGGTGGTATTGTTGGTAACGGCTTCGTTTTAGCGCAACTCCTCGCCGACGTCGTTTCACAAAATAGCTCATTACAAGTGATTTGTTTTGAAATCAAGCTCAATAAAGACGAGCCCTGGAGTGAGGCAATTGCCTTTTCTATACCTCAAAAAGACCTCAAAAATTCATACATCGTATTGATTGACGACGTCGTGAACAGCGGCAAAACCATGCAATATGCTTTATTGAAATTTTTAGAGCAAGCGACCAAAGCCATCAAAACTGTAGCACTGATCGATCGCCAACACCGCCGTTACCCCATCAAAACTGATTTTGCTGGCCTCAGTCTGTCCACTACACTCAAGAACCACGTCGAGGTTGACCTCAGCCCTACTGACGCAAAAGTATTCCTATACTAATGGAGAAAATCACCGAAGCGAGCTCTGTCTACAACGACCTCGAGCACTTGAGCACCAAAGCGCTCCTCGAGGGCATGAATGCACAAGACCAACTTGTGCCGCTGGCCATTGCTCAAATCTCTAAAGAACTCGAAGCATTTATTGATGCCTGCTTTGAACGCATGAAACAAGGCGGTAGGCTCATTTATATCGGCGCCGGAACCAGCGGCCGCTTGGGCATCGTAGATGCCAGCGAATGCCCGCCCACTTTCGGCGTTGCACACGGCCGCGTTATTGGCCTCATTGCCGGAGGCGACAGCGCTATTCGCAAAGCCGTCGAGTTTGCCGAAGACGACACCGAGCAAGGCTGGAAAGATATCCTAGCGCACCACCCCACTCCACTAGATACCATCGTCGGCATTGCCGCATCGGGCACTACGCCTTATGTGTTGGGAGCACTACAAGCCGCCAACGAAGCCGGCTTACTCACCGCAGGTCTTTCTTGCAACCCGGGCTCGCCCCTTGCCGCGCTTGCACAACACGCACTCACTCCTGTAGTCGGGCCTGAATTCGTAACCGGAAGCACGCGCATGAAATCTGGCACCGCCCAAAAATTGGTGCTCAACATGATTTCCACGAGTCTCATGATCAAACTCGGGCATGTCAAAGGCAACCGCATGGTAGACATGCAGCTCTCCAACGAAAAACTCGTTGACCGCGGCGCCAAAATGGTAGCTGCCGAATTAAACATTGAACACGAAACAGCGCAACAATGGCTCCTAGATCACGGCTCTGTGCGCAAGGCAGTCGAAGCCTATCAAAAGCAACACAACAATGAGCACATTTGATCCAAATGGCGTAGGTATCGCCAACGGCAATATTTTTGGTTTTCCTTATTCGGAACAAGAAGCCAATATCGTACTCATTCCTGTGCCGTGGGATGCCACTGCCTCTTATGGCAAAGGCACAAGCAATGGCCCACAAGCCATTTTAGATGCCTCGACACAATTAGACTTTTACCATCCTGAACTCGAGCGCGCTTACGAAACCAAAATTTATATGTCTCCGGTTTCTGCAGAATGGCTCGACATCAATGCCCACTTGTGCGAAAAAGGAATGGAGTACATTTCCTATTTAGAAGAAGTCGGTGAAGAAAAGGCACAAATTCGCTACAGCTCCACACTTGAAGAAATCAATGAAGCGCATCATGCGCTACGCGCCAACCTCAAAGAGCGTTGCTTGGCACTCCTCGAATCAGGCAAAATGCCGTGTGTCTTGGGCGGAGAACACTCTACCCCACTTGGTCTTCTTCAAGCGCTCAATGAGCACCATGCCTCTTTTGGCATTTTGCAGATCGATGCACATGCCGATTTACGCGATGCCTATGAAGGTTTTGAGCAGTCGCATGCCAGCATTATGTTCAATGCTTTAAAAGAGCTCAATAACCTAGAAAAACTTACGCAAGTAGGCATTAGAGATGTTTCAGAACGAGAAATCGAACTTGCCAAAAATGATCCAAGAGTCGCTACATTCTACGACTGGGACCTCAAAAATGAGCAGTATTTAGGCAGCAATTGGTCTGAACAAGTGCAGCAAATCATCGCTACCCTACCTCAAAAAGTATACGTTTCCTTTGACATCGACGGCCTTCAACCTTCACTCTGCCCACACACAGGCACACCAGTTGCCGGTGGCTTTGAACTTCAACAAATCGCCTTTTTGCTTTTTGAACTCGTGCGCTCAGGCCGACAAATCATCGGTTTTGACCTCAATGAAGTAGCACCAGGCCCCGACGGCGACTGGGATGCAAACGTGGGTGCACGAGCGCTCTGGCATTTGGTATGCGCCACCGAACTTTCCCGACGACAACACGCATGAAAATCAAGCAATCACAAATCATTACTGGGCTTGCACTCAGCTTTGGCTTACTCAGTTTGTTTAGCATCTGGAACATCTATAATTGGGATCTTTTAGGATGGGGCAGCAAGCTATTTTTATTCCCTTTTTTGGCTGCGATTGGTTTTTTGGCGAAACTGACGCCCGAACAAGCACCACTTTATGTGCGCATCCAACTTGGCTTACTCGGCTTGCACATTCTTTTCTATCTGATCGTTTTTAATTTACAAGATCCGCACGCACCCAACCTACTGCTCTTGCTGGTCAGCCCTCTGCTGTCAACGATTGTATTGCTTCTTGCTAAAATGAGTTTGCTTTCCTCTAGACAAAACCAATATCAATTACAAGGACACACCAAGCGCATCAAAGGCCTCTTGTTGCTTACTGGCTTGTTTTATTTATTGATGGGTGCTTTTGCTCATGTCGACTTCCTCTTGCCAGGAATTACCTTAGAGATTCTTGCCTTGATTTATTATTTCAGCTTACTGCTCAAGCAAAATTAAGAGCTCCAACCTTTCCAATACTAGGCAGCATCAGTACCGACATTATGGCTTGACACGGCCGTAGCCTGCGATGCGCGTTTGCCAATAAGTGGATGTTTCAATGTCAACAATAGAAATTCCAATTGAAGAACTCGAATGAATCATTTGTTTGGGCGCACCTTTTTCGGAAATAAGAATGCCCACATGATTCACCGTATTCCCGTCTGAAAAAAACACTAAATCGCCAGCCGCAGCCTTTTCTGGGTCAATTACCTGACAAAAGCTATATTGGTCCATGGCTCTTCTGGGTAATTTTACTCCTTGTTTTTCAAAAACATAACAAGTGAAACCGCTGCAGTCGAAACCTGTAGGGTCTGTACCCGCAACTTTGTAAGGCACACCAATGTGTTTTTGAGCCTCTTTAAGAAGCAATTGCGTTTGAGCGCTGCCTTGCGTAGTTACCTTTACATTGGCATCGGTTGGTTTTTCCATCCATTCGAGCTCTAAGGCGTGTCGTTTGGCCCAATTTGGATTTTTGGCGAGTTCCAAAGCAGCAAGCTGCCTGTATTTGGCGGGATCCTTGCTTTGGTCGTAAGCCGGGTCCATGAGCAAACGTCCTGCTTTGCGATAAACTAGCTTGTAATGACCTTGGCTGTAGAGCTGCGCTAATGTTTGAAGTTTGTTGTCTTGGGCAGCCACCTTTTGACCAAAGGACAAAAGAAAAAAAAGACCTGAAAGAGCTAGTTTAGTTCGAGTAAAGCTTACCATTATAATAAACTACGGATGTTTGATTGGCCAGCTTCACGAGTACTTTGTTGCCGTAAATTTCGTACTCAGCATTTTGAAAAGTAGTCAGCTCTTCGACTTTTCCGTCTACCAAAGCACTCACGCCCCCGATGATATTGCGAAACACCAAAACATTGTTTTTGAGTAGAAAGGTGTGCGGCTGATAAGTAGCTACTTGGATACGCTGGCCATTTGAATAGGCAAAAAAGTAGGAGTTTTCCATCCAGACACAGATGTCGTCTTTGACGTCCCAAAGCTCGGTAGAGAAATTGGACAGCGCCGTTTTTTGTCCGTTTTGGTAGTGCCACAAGTTGCCGTTCATGTCTTCGTAGACCACGAAGCCGCGGCCAGCTTTGTATTTTTTAATGGGAAAGGATTCGAGCTCCACAAAATTTCCTTTGTCAAAAACATAAAAAGACTGGGTGTATGGGTCTTTGAAACACATGACGTCGGTGCCTAACTGAAAATCGATTACTTCTTCATTGTAAGTGCCGATTTCGAATTTCTGACCGTTCCAATATACAAAATAGGTATTGCTGTTGTCTTTGTATACGACGAGGTTTTCTCCGACAGTGGCATTCATCGAAAGCCCATTGGTGATAGTGACTAAACTCTCTACTTTTTGATTCCAGTATACATTGAGGGCTTGGTAGCGGGTATCTTCAAACACAATAAGGCTGTCTTTGACCACAAACTCGCGTCCAAAATTGGTGAGAACTGTAAATTTGCCTGCGTCCCACATGCGCAAGCCATTGGCAATGCTGTAGGCCATGAGGTGATCCGAGACTTGGTAATTTACGTTGAGGGTAGTGACGTCTATGCGCTGCTTGCCATCGTAAATTTTAAGATTGCCTCTGGTATCGATGTATGCAACGATTTCGTCGCCGGCTTTGTAATTAACAATAGGCTGTATTTCGACAGGACGGAAAAAACCATCCTGGAAAGAGACAAAATAGTTGTTGAAATCTGTGGTAGGAACGATTCCTTGCGCCTGAACAGCAACAACGGAAAGTATGAATGAACTGAGGTAACAGTATAAACTTTTCAAACGCATCTTTCAAAGTTACCAAAATTTAGACCAATAAATGTATCTTCGTAACGCTTATTCAAATGACTATGAAAAAAACTATTTTATGCAGTCTTTTTTTGCTTGGAAGCGCTTCGTTTTGGGCGCAGCAAAAAATCACTTATGAAGCCTATGACCTCCCGAATGGGTTGCATGTCATCCTTCACGAAGAACACGCCACACCAATTGTCGCGGTATCTGTTCTTTACCATGTCGGCTCTAAAAACGAGAACCCTAACCGCACTGGTTTTGCACACTTTTTTGAGCACTTGCTTTTCGAAGGTTCAGCCAATATTGGCCGTGGCGAATACAGCGAACTCGTCGAAAAAAATGGCGGAACACTCAATGCCAACACCTCGCAAGACCGCACTTACTATTACGAAGTATTGCCTTCCAACCAACTCGAATTAGGACTTTGGTTAGAAAGTGAGCGCATGCTCCACGCAAAAGTGGATATCAAAGGAATTGAAACGCAACGCAGCGTGGTCAAAGAAGAAAAAAGACAACGCGTCGACAACCAACCTTATGGTTCTTTCTTCACCGAAATTTTCAAACGCGTCTTTACGGTGCATCCTTACAATTGGGCGCCTATTGGTAGCATGGAGCACCTCGACGCTGCTCAAGAAGAGGACTACGTTAATTTCTACAAAACCTATTACGTTCCTTCCAATGCTACGCTCTCAATTGCTGGCGACATCAACATCGAACAAACCAAAAAATGGATTGCCCAATACTTCGGAACGATTCCACAAGGGCAAGCCATCAACTTATACCGCGATTTCATTGCTTTGAGCGACGACGCATTTATGGCGCGCTACAACATTTCAAAGAATCAATTTGATTCCAAAAACTTCATGGCATCTACTACGCCTGAAGCTAAAAAAATGATCAACAGCTATCTCAACAAACCTTGTGTCATTGACAGACCCGCCAAAGACAAACAAACCATTTCTGGCGTTGTCAAGGATACCATCTACGATAATATTCAGTTGCCTGCGCTTTTTATAGGCTACAAAATGCCTGCACAAACGCATCCTGACACCTATGCGTTGGAGTTTTTAAACGAAGTGCTTTCAAGCGGTAGTTCTTCGCGCATCAACAAGGAAATCGTAGAAAAACGCCAATTGGCACAATACGCCTTCTCGTTTAATTATGGCTTAGAAGATGCCGGAATTGGCATTATGGCTGCCATTGCCCCAAAAGAAGTGGCTTTAGACACCCTTCTTGCTGCATTTGATGCACAAATTGCTACCATTAAAGCGGCGCTCATTAGCGAAGAAGAATTTCAGAAAGTGCGCAATAAATTTGAAAACGACATTGCCTCTAGCAACGCTAGCATTGCTGGTATCGCTGAGAATTTAGCAGACAACCACGTTTATTACGGCGACGCCAATCGCGTCAACTCTTTGTTGTCAAATTATTTAAAGGTCACCAGAGAAGACATCCTTAGAGTAGCCAACACTTACCTCACTCAGGACAAGCGCGTGATCCTCTATTACTTACCTAAAGAAAAATAAGCCTCATGAAAAGTCTATATCTCCTCGCGGTATTGATCTTGACCAACAGTGTTTTTGCACAACTCGATCGATCCCAAAGACCAGCTCCAGCGGCGGCACAAAAAATCAATATTCCAGCTTCGCAGGTTTTCACTACCTCGAATGGCATCACTGTTATTTTATCCGAAAATCACAAAATTCCAAAGGTATCTATCGAACTGAGCCTCGGCAACTCGCCGCGCTTAGAAGGCACTAAGGCTGGTTTAGCTGATTTCACAGGTTCTTTATTGATGTCTGGCACCACTACCCGCTCCAAAGATCAACTCGATCGCGAAATCGACTTTATTGGCGCCGACCTTTCGGCAGGTTCTTCGAGCATGTACTTGAGCTGCCTCACCAAACACCTCAGCAAAGGTCTCGACCTCATGACAGACGTTTTGTACAATGCAAATTTCCCTGAAAGTGAAGTAGAGCGTGTACGCAAGCAAAATTTATCGGGCTTGCAGTCGACCAAAGCAGACGCAGGTGAAATGTCCAGCAATGCCACGCGCGCCGTCAACTTCCCGAATCATCCGCTCGGCGAAATCATGACTGAAGCCACCCTTCAAAACATTTCGCGCGAGGACATGCTCGCCTACTACAAAAATACCTTTACGCCACAAGGGAGTTATTTAGTCGTTGTGGGCGACATCACCAGAGCTGAAACAGAAGCATTGGTTCAAACGTATTTTGCTACCTGGCAAGGTGGCCCTGCCTACCAAGCATCTCTAGGCAAAGGCCAATTTGACAAAGGCAACCGCGTTATTTTTGTTAAAAAACCAGGTGCCGTTCAATCTGTAGTTTACGTCACCTTCCCTATTGACATCCGCTCTGGGCATAAAGACCAACTCGCACTTAATGTCTTGAACGGCATTTTAGGCGGTGGCGGTTTTGGCACGCGCCTCATGCAAAATCTACGCGAAGACAAAGCATTTACTTACGGCTGTTATTCTTCTTTGAACATCACTGAAAATGGTTCTTGGATGTCTGCAGGTGGTAATTTCAAAAATGCAGTCACCGACTCTGCCATCACTGAAATCCTAAAAGAATTTGCCGGTATCATTGAAGCACAAGTGACGGACGAAGAACTCAGCCTCACTAAAAACAACATGGCTGGTGGTTTTGCACGTTCTTTGGAGCGTCCGCAAACTGTTGCGCGTTTTGCTTTGAATACCATCAAACAAAAATTAGCGCCCGATTACTATCAAAAGTACTTGCAACAACTAGAGGCCATTACTAAAGAAGATGTACTCCGCGTTGCTCAACAGTATTTCACCGCCAAAAACTGCCATATTATCGTAGTTGGTAACGAAGAAATCTTACCTAAACTTTTACCTTTTGACAGCGATGGAAAAATCGAGAAACTAGACGCCTTTGGTGCAGCCATTAAGGAAACCAAAACAGCGGATATCAGCGCAGAGCAACTCATCGATAGTTATGCAATGGCACTCACAGGAACCAGCTCTAAAAAAGCAGCGCTCAAGAAAGTCAAAGCAATCAAATCTTATGTGCGCGTTTCAGAATTGAGCTCTGCACAAATTCCATTTGTCCTCACCTCTACAGACTATTTCTGGGAAGGCTCTAAAGAGGCAAGTAAAATGGAAATGCCGGGAATGGTGCTTCAAAAGTCTTTTTACGACGGCAAGAGCGGCTATACATTTAGCATGCAGGGTGGCCGAGAAGACCTCAAAGCAGAAGATATCGCAGCCAAACAAAAAGCAAGTGGACTCATTCCTGAACTCAACTACAAAGCCAATGGCATGAGTTATGAAATCAAAGGCATTGAAAATATCGAAGGACAGGATTGCTATGTGTTGTACACCACCGATGGCCAAGCCGAAAACTACGATTACTACACGACCAACACATTTATGAAAGTGCGCTCGACCAATCTGCGCAAAGCAGGCGATGAACTCGTAGAAACGACCACCTCTTTCTCTGACTTCAAGCTTGTGAACGGCTTGATGTTTGCACACTCCTTTAACATGAGTGTTGGTAAAATGACCTTAAACGGTAATGTCAAAACTATTGAAGTTAATCCGAAGGAAGTATTGCCCACCGATTTTTAGACCAAATGAAAAGCCACTTTCGAGTGGCTTTTTTATTTTTGTGGAGTTGTTACTTACTTTTTAGCACCAAAATATGAAGTTATTTTTTACGTTGCTTAGCGCTCTTTCACTGGTGAGCGCAACTGCACAAAATACACTTGTATCGAGCGGAAATGTTTTTGAAGGCGAACCGTTTTTGGCAGTCAATCCTCAAAATGACCAACATTTGGTGGCGGCCTGGATGGGTTTTCAATTCAATCAAAAAATTGTGATCAAAAGCGTTGTTTCATTAGATGGAGGCAGCACGTGGTCGGCACCCGTTTGGCAAGCGCATCAGCAAGCGGGCAACAGCAGCGCCGATGTTTCGCTCGGTTTTGACCTCAATGGCAACCTTTATATGGCTTATATCGATTACGACAACGTCAGCTTTACAAATGGTGCCGTCATTTGCAGAAAATCCACCGATGGGGGTCTCAATTGGGGCGCGGCAGTGGTGGCAAGATCCATTGCTTCTTGTCCGAATAAACTGTGTATTGACCGCCCTTGGATTGCAGTAGACCCATTAACTGGAAGTATCGTTATTACGAGTACTAATGCCGAGCAACCTACACTTGTGCAAGCACCGTATCATCCGTACTTGGCCGTATCTTCGGATGGCGGTGCAAGTTTCAGTTTACAAGAGCTCGATGCAGCACCATTTTTAGCAGGAAACGCGATAACTCAGCCCATGCCTTCACCTTCATTTGCCAACGACGGCACTTTTGTAGCACTTTACCCAAGTTACGACCCAAGTCAAAGCATCTTACCTCGTATAGTAGAGGTGAACAAAACAGCTCCTTCCTCTTTTTATACGTACCAAACTGCGTTTCAAGGACTCGGATTCGGCACCTCCAATGACACCTTAAAAAGTGGTCCGAACTTGGCGCTCGACCCCAATAACAGTAGTCGGGGCACCTACTTTTTTATAACTGAAGTCTTTGGAGATCCAGATATTGCCTTTATTGAAAAAAATGGCAGCAATTGGGGTGCGCCATCTAGATTAAACAACGATCCGCAAGCCAATGGCGCCATTCAAGATTTGATTTGGGCTGACTACGACACCGACGGCGACCTTGCCGTTTGCTGGCGCGACCGCCGCAATGGCACCCTAGGAACTTACAGTAGCGCCAGCCAAATCTATTGCCGTATTCAAAGCAACCAGGCGTGGGGAGGAGAATTTACTATTAGCCCAATAGTTGCGCACGATTCCATCTTACTTGAAAATGGCAATGACTTCTTGAATGTTCAATTTCAAAACAACCAACTTTATACACTTTGGGGCGACGTCCGCAGTGGCAGTTTGAAGATCTACCTCAATCGCTACAATCAAAACGACAGCAGCAATTTTGTGCAGCAAATCCCTACGTCATTGCCTATTTACCCCAACCCTAGCGCAGGAATTTTTGAAGTGCCAACGGTTTGTTATGGGCAAGTATTTGAAGTGAGCAACCAAGATGGTAAAGTAGTTTTAAAGGGCAACCTTGAACACCAACTAGACCTCAGCTCTTTTCCTGCAGGAACATACTTCTTATCGGTAGGTCGTCAACAATTTAAATTGCTCAAAAATTAGCCGAAGTGTTGATATCTTCGCTGCACAATTTTAAAAAATAGCGGTATCTTTGAGCTATGAGTGAATTTGTTGTATCGGCACGCAAATACCGCCCGCAAACCTTTGACATGGTTGTGGGGCAGCAATCCATTACCAACACGCTCAAAAACGCCATCAAAAACCAGCACCTTGCCCAAGCTTTTTTATTTTGCGGATCAAGAGGTGTAGGCAAAACCACCACGGCACGTATCCTAGCCAAAACCATCAACTGCTTCAACCCTACTTCAGAAATTGAAGCCTGTGACCAATGCGATTCCTGCCTTTCTTTCCACACCGGAAACTCCCTCAACATTTATGAGCTAGATGCCGCCTCCAACAACTCTGTTGACGACATCCGCAACCTCATTGACCAAGTGCGCATAGCTCCACAGCTTGGCAGCCACAAAGTCTATATCATCGACGAGGTTCATATGCTCTCTACCTCGGCCTTCAATGCGTTTCTCAAAACACTCGAAGAGCCGCCAAAGCATGCTATTTTCATTTTAGCAACAACGGAAAAGCACAAAATTATTCCCACCATCCTCTCGAGATGTCAAATTTTTGATTTCCAGAGAATCCGTGTCAAAGACATCGCCGATCACCTCAGCACCATAGCAACCAAAGAAGGAGTTTCTGCAGACCCAGAAGCCCTGCACCAAATTGCCATGAAAGCCGATGGCGCCTTGCGCGACGCCCTTTCCATCTTTGATCAGCTCGTTACCTTTGCCGGCAACACGCTCACCTACAAAGATGTCCTTGAAAACCTACACATCCTAGACTACGAATACTATTTCAAAGTCATCGACGCCGCTGAAAAAGAAGACATTTCGTCGGCACTTCTCATTCTCAACGACATCTACGAAAAAGGCTTTGATGGCCATCATTTTGTTGTTGGTCTTGCCGAACACCTACGCAACATTCTCGTTTGCAAAGACCCACGAACGGCTAGCTTGCTAGAAACCCCAGACACCATCAAACAACGCTTTGTTCAGCAAGCAACAGAAATCGAAGCACAAAGACTTCTCAGAGGCCTGCAAGTGCTCTCCAAAACCGACGTCGACTACAAAGCGTCTAAGAACCAGCGGCTTCTCATCGAAGTAGCCCTCATGCAGCTCTGCTCCCTCAAGCAAGAGCAAGAAAAAAAAAAGGGCTAACTGAGCGCATCGATATCCTTCCTGCACCCAAACAAACGCTCCGAAAAGCAAAAACCAACGCCCCCTCTTCAACGACCACAACAAATGCAGCACCCAACACCACAAGTGCTCCACCCTCTCTGCCGGTAAAAGAACCAGCTCCGCAACTCAGCAAGCCACAAGGCAACGTCAAAGCCAATATCATTTCGATTAGAGAAACCCTCGAAAAAGACCAAGCGAGCAACCAACAAGTGCGGCAAGAAGACCTCCCTCGGGAAGGTTTTCACCTCGACCACGTCAAAATGTACTGGAAGCAATTTGCTTTTCAAGTCAAAGAAGATGGGATGGAAACTTTCTATAACGCACTCATCAAGCGCGACCCAGTTTTGAGAGGCGAAGAAACCCTCGAACTTACCGTAGACAACCTCGTTCAACAAAATTACATTCAAACGCATCTGCTTACATTCAAAGAATTCATGCGCAAGCAGCTGAGTAACTACTATCTAGATATCGTTTTGGTGCAAGCTGCCGCCGATGAAGAAGAGGTCAAATTTTTGACTGGCAAAGACAAATTTGCTGCACTAGCGCGGAAAAACCCGAACCTGCATACGCTCAAAAATCGTTTCAATCTAGATATTGATTACTGATGCGAGCCAAATGGAAATTTGCGGTCCCCAACCCACTTCTCGAAAAAGAAGCCCAACAATTTTTGCAGCAATGGGAAACAAATGCTGTTTTTCAAATCAAGAGCTCCGGAACGACCGGCAGTCCGCAAACATGCAGTTTTCAAAAACAACAACTACTCACATCGGCCACTGCGAGTATAGCGGCATTTGGCCTAAACCAAAACACCCGTGCGCTCTTGTGCTTACCCATGAGCAGCGTTGGCGCAAAAATGCTCATGGCGCGTGCACTTGTTGCTGACTTTGAATTATTTTTTCAAGAGCCCAGTTCTCGGCCACTTCAAAACCTCGGCCAATCCATCGATTTTATTGCAATGGTACCCACACAATTGCAACAAAGCCTACTTCACGACCTCGAGCAGCTCAAACGCATCCCCAAGATTTTAATTGGCGGTGGCGAGCTCACACCTGCGCTGAAAGCGGCGTGTCGTGAGGCTGAGCTTCATGTTTGGCAAAGCTACGGCATGACCGAAACGCTTTCTCATGTGGCCCTCCAACAAATTAGCCCCACTGAAGCTGCGCATTACAGCGCCCTGCCCGGCATTCAATTTTCAACAAAAAATGACTGTTTGGTAATCCACTACCCACAAATGCAAACTCAGGCATTTTATACCAAAGACCTTGTTGCCCTGCACAGCGCTACCTCCTTTACGTGGTTAGGCAGAGCCGACAACGCCATTAATTCCGGCGGATTCAAAATCATTCCGGAACTCCTGGAGCAAAAACTCGCTGGTCACTTTCAAAATCCGTTCTTTACAACTGGTGTTACCGATGAAAAATGGGGGCAAGTGGTCGGGATCATTTTTGAAGGTGAAGTTATTAAGGACTACCTTCATTTTGACGGACTCGGACTCTCCAGCGCAGAAATACCCAAAAAATACGCCTGTATTCAGGTTTTCAAGCGTACCAGTACCCACAAAATTCAACGCAAAGAAATCCTTCAATCTTTGAGCAATGCCGACTGGAAACCCTTATAAGATACTTGGCGTTGAACCGAATGCAAGTCCTGAAGCCATCAGGAAGGCTTACCGCGCTTTGGTGAAAAAATACCACCCAGACAAAAACCCGAATCAAGCAGCAGCTGCCAAATTCCTTGAAATACAAGCAGCCTACGAACAAATCACCAATGGCGAGGCCGCGCTTCAGCCAGAAGCAGTAGAACAAAAATACCGCGCCACCCAACAACAATACGACCAAGACCTGGAGGCCTATAAGCAACAAAGAGCTGCTGCCCGCGAAAAACTCCGCCAGCAAAAACTCAAAGAAGAAGCTTACAAAATAAACTACCTTCAACAACTGAAAAGTGGGAAAATTAGACTTTGGCACAACGCTGCTGCCTATTTGGGTCTGCTGCTCTTTTTTGTCGTTTGGCTAGACTACTTCTTGCCTTCCAAACAAGAACCCCTCCAAGCACATGCCTATGGTATTCACGCCTATGGCAGCGTAGACGGCCACATGGTTCAACTTTTCAAAAGCACGGACGGCCGGGCTTTTTGGGTCAGTGACTACCTCAGCCAAAATTTACCAAAAGTCCAAGGATTAAGCGCAATAGAAACACCTTGGCTGCACCAAGTCAAAGCGTTGCGTTTCAACGATGGCTTGTACGAGCTCACCACACCAATTCATTTCAGTTTTTATTGGGCCCAAATTTGGGTGAGTTTACTCTTTCTGGTTCCTTTTCTGAGCTGGCATTTTGCGAGTGCCGACATTATTTTTGTAGCGGGTTCTTTTGTGTCGCGATATGCCATTTTAGCGCTCATGATCTGGTTTTTAATGAGTGAAAACCGCTACCTTCACCTTCTGAGTTTAGGCCAATTATGAGTACCAAAAAAGAAAAAGCAAAGTTTGTCGTAGAAGCGCTAGAAACGCTTTATCCAGAAACACCTATTCCGCTAGACCACAAAGATCCTTACACCCTATTGATTGCAGTTTTACTTTCTGCGCAGTGTACCGATGCGCGCGTCAATACCGTTACACCTCACTTATTTGCCCTTGCCGACAACCCGTTCGACATGGCGCAGCAACCTGTCGAGCGCATTCAAGAAATCATTAGGCCTTGCGGGCTTTCTCCCAAAAAAGCTGCTGCTATTTCCACGCTATCTCAAATACTGATCGATAAATATCAAGGCGAGGTGCCAAAAAGTTACGAAGCACTAGAAGCCCTACCTGGTGTAGGACACAAAACGGCCTCGGTAGTGATGTCGCAAGCTTTTGGTTTTGCAGCCTTTCCAGTCGATACGCATATTCATCGTTTATTGACGCGCTGGGGCCTTACAAGCGGCAAAAACGTCGAGCAAACTGAAAGCGATGCCAAAAGCCTTTTTGCTGAACATACTTGGAACAAACTCCACCTCCAAATCATTTTTTATGGGCGCGAATACTCGCCTGCTCGTTCACCCAAACGCGACAAAGACTTCATTACCCAAGCAATTGGCACGGCCAAAGCGCGCAAAGAACTTTGTTGATTTCAACAATTGTTGATAAACCTCCTTCACAACTTTTTTATAACTAAGGGTCTGTAGTTTTTCGTTGTCAAGTCGCCTTTGCCTATATTTGTTCAATGGACGCACCTGATAACAACCGCAAACCAATTGCACGCATCAAAAACCAAGCACAAGCGTTTGGTGAAATCGGTCGCGTACCACCTCAAGCAATTGATATTGAACAAGTTGTACTTGGCGCCATGATGCTCGAAAGCAAAGCCATCAACGACACTATTGATATCCTTTCAGAAAAAACCTTCTACGACCCACGTCACCAATATATTTTCAAAGCCATTCGTGGACTTTTTGCTGCAACCAACCCCATTGACCTCGTAACCGTTACGACCCATTTACAAAAAAGTGGCGAACTCGAACTTGCAGGCGGTGCGGGCTATGTGAGCTCTCTAACCACAAGGGTAGCAAGTGCGGCTCACGTGCAACACCACGCACGCATTCTAGCCGAAAAATTCATCAAAAGAGAACTTATTAACGTGAGTTCGAAGATCATCCGCGATGCCTACGACGACACCCGCGACGTCTTTGACCTGCTCAACGACGCCGAATCAGACCTCTTCAGTATTGCAGAAAACAACATGTCGAAGCAAGTGGGCTCGATGTCATATATTGTACAAGAAGCCATCCACGAGATCGAACTCGCTTCCAAAAACACCGATGGTGTTTCGGGTATCCCTACCGGCTTCCACGACCTCGACAAAGTAACGTCGGGTTGGCAGCGCTCAGACATGATTGTACTTGCCGCTCGCCCTGGTATGGGTAAAACGGCATTTGTACTTTCCATGGCGCGCAATACCGCCGTAGATTACGGCAGAGGCGTTGCGGTCTTCTCGCTCGAGATGTCCTCGGTGCAGCTGGTGAAGCGTCTTATTGCGAGTGAATCTAGGCTTTCTGCTGAAAAACTACGCAAAGGCGACCTCAAGGAACACGAATTCCAACAACTCCACAGCCGCATTGGCAAACTTGCCGAAGCACCTATTTTCATAGACGACACCCCAGGTATCAATATTTTTGACTTCCGAGCGAAGTGTCGCCGTTTAAAAGCCCAACACAACATCGACCTCATCATCATTGACTACCTTCAATTGATGAGTGCCAAAGATTCAAAAAGTGGCGGTAACCGCGAGCAAGAAATCTCAACCATTTCGCGTTCCATCAAAGAAATCGCCAAAGAGTTGAACGTTCCTATTATTGCACTTTCTCAGTTGAGTCGTTCAGTAGAAACCAGAGGCGGAGACAAACGACCAATGCTGTCCGACTTACGTGAATCCGGAGCCATTGAGCAAGATGCCGATATCGTTTCCTTTATTTACCGGCCCGAATACTACGACCTCACCCAAGATGCCGACGGAAATTCTACTTTAGGTATGGGCGAGATCATCATTGCCAAGCACCGAAATGGCGCCCTCAAAAATGTAAGGCTGCGTTTTGTTCCTGAATTTGCACGTTTTGAAAACCTCGATGAAGTAGAAGCACTAGATCTACCTGGCACCACAAATGCTGGACTCAATCAATTTAACCAAGAATTCTCGACCTACACCATCAAAAGCAAGATGGACGAAAGCAGCGAAGACATTTTCAGCAAAGACAACGCCGATGAAGATCCGTTCTAGCCTTCTATTTGTATTTTTTGCGTTGAGTATAAGTTTTCAAAGTTGGTCTAGTCAAATCCTAGTGCCAATGGACGACTCCCAACGCGACCACCTAAAAGCCTACGGCTTGGCCTACTGGACCCTCGAAAATCAAATCACCATTGAGTGGCTGCTCAATTACAGAGGTGGTAGCTTTCTGATTCCGCACCTGCAGCGCATTGAAGAAGAATTATTACTACGCAATATCAGCTACCAAATTTTGGCCGATGGTCAGGTCAACAAAATCAAAAGTGAAATCGCCGACCCCGAGGTGAACATGGAAGTTGTGCAGCTCGAAAAAGCGCCCAAAATAGCCGTCTATACACCCCCCAACAAACTTCCCTGGGACGACGCCGTTACACTGGTGCTGACCTACGCCGAAATCAAATACGACAAAATCTACGACTCCGCAATTGTCAATGGCATTCTACCTAAATACGACTGGCTGCACCTTCACCACGAAGACTTCACCGGGCAATACGGTAAATTCTATAGCTCGGCACGCATGCAAAGTTGGTATCAGCAAGAAGTTCAACGTTCAGAAGCAGCTGCCGCCAAATTAGGCTTTGCCTCTACGGCGGCACTCAAACGCGCGGTCGCTTTGAACATCCGAAATTTCGTCATTGGTGGTGGCTTTTTGTTTACCATGTGTTCCGGCACCGATTCTTTTGATATTGCGTTGGCTGCTCAAAACGTAGACATCCAAGAAGCTATCTTTGACGGCACACCCTCCGATCCCAGCGCACAAAGTAAACTCGACTTCGGCCAAACCTTTGCTTTTGAAGATTTTCACATCATCAAAGACCCAATGGTGTACGAATACAGCGACATCGACGGCACAGATCTGCGCACCCAACGCCAAATCACCGAAAAAACCGACCAATTTACACTCTTTGATTTCTCCGCCAAATGGGATGTCGTCCCCACCATGCTCACACAGTGTCACGTAGACGTCATCAATGGCTTTATGGGACAAACGACCGACTTTCACAAAGAATTCATCAAGTCTAACGTGCTTATCTTGGGCGAAAACAAAGCGGCCAACACCGCCAAATATGTGCATGGCGAATTTGGCCAAGGTACCTGGACTTTCTACGGAGGTCATGACCCCGAAGACTACCAACACCTCGTTGGCGACCCACCAACCGACCTCAACTTACACCCTAACTCACCGGGTTACCGCCTCATTTTGAACAACATATTGTTTCCTGCTGCCAAAAAACAAAAACGCAAAACATAGTTTTTAGCAAATCGCATTCTTTTTCGCGTTTTTTTACTTAAACTTGCATCGAATTTCCAATCGCCCATTTCAGGGCCAGCTCCAAATTCAGCTTATAACTTACCATTGATGGATTTAAAGACCTTAGAGAGTAAAAAAATCTCGGACCTACGTGTCATTGCACAAAGCCTTGGCATAGACGCCGGCAGTCTCAAAAAAAACGAACTCATTACCGCAATTACTGGTAAAAACAGCCCAGCGCCGGTTGAAAAAGCAGCATCCGTAACTGAAGCAGCGCCTGTTGCAACAGCAGATGCTCAACCTGAAGTGCGCAAACGTGGTCGTAAACCCAGAATTGTCGTCAACGATGAAACACCCGCTGTTGAAGAAGTTGCTCCAGTTTTGGATACGCCAGTTCTCAAAGAAGAAAAACGAGAAGGGCAAATTCAACAGCGAAAGCCACAACATCAGCACCAAAATCAACAACAAGGCCAACGTTTTGAGAATCGCAATCCGAACCAAAACCAAAATCCAAATCAACGCCAGCAGCGTCAGCCAAACGAAAACCAAGAAGAAGCGCTCAAAGAGGAAAACTTTGACCTCGTTGGCATCGTTTCTGCAGAGGGTGTTTTGGAAGTAATTCAAGATGGCTACGGTTTCTTGCGTTCCTCAGACTACAACTATTTGCCCTCACCAGACGACATCTATGTTTCTCAAAATCAAATCAAACTCTTTGGTCTAAAAACCGGAGATACCGTTAAGGGCACCATTCGCCCACCAAGAGAAGGTGAAAAATTCTTTCCGCTCGTCAAAGTAGAATCTATCAACGGCCGCGACCCCTCATATATCCGAGACCGCGTTCCTTTTCAATACCTTACACCGCTTTTCCCGTCAGAAAAGTTCAAACTGACCGGTCACGCCCAAGAAACACTCTCCACAAGAGTCATGGATCTTTTTGCGCCTATCGGTAAAGGACAGCGCGGCATGATTGTCGCTCAACCAAAGACGGGTAAAACCATGCTACTCAAAGATGTAGCCAATGCTATTGCCGCCAATCACCCTGAAACCTATCTGATTGTATTGCTCATTGACGAGCGCCCAGAAGAGGTGACCGACATGGCGCGTTCTGTCAAAGCAGAAGTCATTGCCTCTACTTTTGACGAACCAGCAGATCGCCATGTAAAAGTGGCCAACATGGTGCTCGAAAAAGCAAAACGCATGGTAGAATGCGGACACGACGTCTGTATCTTACTCGATTCCATTACGCGTTTGGCCCGTGCCTACAACACCGTTTCGCCTGCTTCAGGCAAGGTGCTTTCTGGTGGTGTCGATGCCAATGCCTTGCACAAACCAAAAAGATTCTTTGGCTCAGCGCGCAAAATCGAAAACGGAGGTTCTCTCTCTATTCTCGCCACTGCACTTACCGAAACAGGTTCTAAAATGGACGAAGTCATCTTTGAAGAGTTCAAAGGTACCGGCAACATGGAACTCCAACTCGACCGTAAAATTTCTAACCGACGCATCTACCCTGCCATTGACATTACGGCATCCGGTACACGTCGCGAAGACTTACTTGTCGGTAAAGACGTCTTACAACGCGTTTGGCTCCTGCGCAAGTTTATTGCAGACATGAACCCCGTTGAAGCCATGGAATTCATGAAATCACATATGGAAAACACACTCTCTAACGAAGAGTTTTTAGTTTCAATGAATAGCTAATGAAAAAAGGTTGGCTTTACGGCTTGGTTTTTAGCGGTCTTTGGATTGCGCTCAAAATGCTTGCTTTTTGGCTCAATTGGCGCCTAGATGAAATCCAAATATTCGTCTTGCTCAATATGGCTTTCTTGACCAGCGCAATCGCGTTGTTCATGTACCGCAAAAAAAGAACCAACACCGAAGAGAGTAACATCCTAACCGACATCAAAGCTGGCCTCACCGTAGGCCTTCCCTACACCCTTTTAGTGAGTTTCTTTTTGTTTTTTTATTACAAAGACATCTATCCAGAGTTCAATGCAAACAAAAGAGCTGCGTATGAACGCAAAATGGATAGCCCAGCAGAGATTGCTGCAATTCGCAAAGGCAACAGCGCGCTAGAAAACAAAAGCGATGCAGAAATAGTAGCCATGGCGCGTCAAAATACCGCCATGATGTACGACCCACAATTTACTTTGAGCGTCAGTTTATTGGCCCTTTTGGTTTACGGAACACTCAATAGCCTGCTCATTGCGGTTATTTACCGTAGGGTTGTTTTTAGAGACTAGCTTTTAGGCATTTAAAGACGCGCACAGCTTTTGCCCGAGTGCGTCGTAGTCAATTCCATCAAAGTTACCACTAGACATCATGAGCAGCACTTTATGGTGCCAATCTTGCGCTTCAATAAAAGCCAATACATCTTGGGTTTGCGTACAAATCTGAACGCCTCCGCCAAAACCTGCTTTCACTTCTTCTGGATCGAGTGCTGGTAATTTTTTGTGCGCGACAACTTCAGGACTGAAATAAACGAGCGCGTGGTCGGCGGCATCCATTGCACCATTATATTGCGGTAAAAAAGCCTTTTGCAAAGAACTAAAAGTGTGGAGCTCCATACAGGCAATGACTTCTCGGTCGGGATATTGTTTTTTGACAGCTGCAGTTGTTGCTTTGAGTTTAGACGGTGAATGCGCAAAATCTTTGTAAAGCACGAAACTACCCTCTGAAACCACTTTCTGCAAACGCTTACCCGCACCTGTAAAATCGGACATTGCATTTAAGAAGGAAGCGGCGTTGATGCCCATTTGCGTAGCCACATACATGGCGCCCATTAGATTTTGGAGGTTGTGTGCACCAAAAACTTGCAATTGATATTGTTGTCCGTCAAAAGTGAGTAAGGTACCGTTTGCTTTCGGTTCAAAAATTGGCGTCAGATAAGGAAGCAAGGAAATCGTTGTAGCGTTTTCAGCAAGTCGCTGAATTTCTAAATCTTCTTGATTATAAACCAAAGACCCGTTAGGTTCAATGAGTGAAACAAATGTTTCAAATTGGGAGACATAATTTTCAAAAGTCGGAAACACGTTGATGTGATCCCAGGCAATGCCTGAAAGCAAAGCAATATGTGGTCTGTACAAATGAAATTTAGGACGGCGGTCTATGGGTGAGCTCAGGTATTCATCCCCTTCCAAAATCATATACTTGGCTTCTTGCGTGAGTTTGACCATGCAATCATAGCCCTCTAGCTGTGCACCAACCATGTAATCTACATCTAGACCGATTTTAGCTACCGCATGTAGCAACATGGAAGTAATGGTGGTTTTGCCATGGCTTCCGCCAATGACGACACGGATTTTGTCTTTGCTTTGCTCGTAGAGGTATTCCGGATAACTATAGATTGGAAGACCCATTTCTTTGGCTGCCAAGAGTTCAGGATTATCGGCTCTGGCGTGCATACCAAGTATAACTGCGGTGAGGCCTTTATGAATGCGTGCAGCATCCCAACCGAGTTCGAGCGGTAAAATTTCCTGCTTTTTTAAGCGGGTAAGGGAAGGTTCAAAGATTTCGTCATCTGACCCCGTTACCTCCATTCCTTTTCTAGAAAGCGCTATAGCGAGATTGTGCATCGCGCTGCCGCCAATGGCAATAAAATGTACTTGCATTCTTCTTATTTTTTCAAAACGTTGGCACCGGTAGAATCATTGAACCATACATATTCTGTGCTTACCTGTCCGTCTCTTGTAAAATAAGTTTTGCCATTTTCATCGGTTGTTTGCTCATAAACCACGCCGTATCCGTTGGGGTCCACGACAACTCTTCGAATAATTACTTTGGTAACAAACCCTTCTTTGTTCTTGATTTGATACGTCTTTTCGGTCATGGTGTTCACAGGAAACAACACGCCGTTTTCATCGCGCAAATAGTTGGGGGTCGTTTTGAGTTGTACAGTAGAAGCTGCGGTTTGCTGAATTTTCTCGTATTGTGCTTGGCCGCCAACCGTAGCCACTTCTAGCTCTTGTTGTTTGGTATAGGCAACGTCTTGCGCTCGCGCATTGAGTTCATTCATGTTTTGCTCGGCTTTCGCTGGCTCTTTTTGGGCCTGAAGCTCTAGACCATTCTGAAACTCATTGAGTCGTTTGAGTTCGTATTCTTGACGACTATCTGCGGCTTTGGCTGTGGTTTGATCTTGGTGATCTTTGGCGTCTTTCCAGGCGTTGAGGTTGTCGCTGTTTTCTTGCTGACGAACCGCAGCACTTGCTTCTCGGTTTTGAACAGCAACCTCGTGTTCTTGTGTTTGTTGGGCCTTATCGGCTTGCAAAGTATTTTGGGTGGTGTTGCTTTGACGTGTTGCTAAATCGCGTTGAGAACGTGTCATTTCCAGTTGAGACATGGTTTCAAAGGAACCGATTTGGGCATTTTGTTGTGAAAAATAATTCTGGTACTCCACCTCTGTTCTGATCTGTTGTTGGGTGCGGTAAGGTTGCTCTTGCTTGGTCTCTCGGTTGATTTGTAGGTCGTTGAAAACCATTGAGTTTTCGCCACTCACCGCCTCGCCAGGCGCTGCGAGTCGGATGCCCGCAGGTTCAACCGGAACGTCGGGCCTCACCTTAGCTACCTGAACGGGCTTCAAGATCTCGCGGAGCGAATCGATGCTTTTTTGAAGCGCTGGTAGTTCGGTTGGCTTCAAGTGTTGTTGTTGAGCCTGCCCCACTGTATGAACTTTTTCTAGCGCTTTGAAAGCAGCTGCGTTGTCTTTTGCTTTGACCAACAAGTAAGCCTCTTTACGGTCCTTGTAGTAAGTCTCCATGATGGTGATCTTTTCCTTTAAGGCAATGACTTCAGGCTCGTTTTGACGGCTTTTCATCGGATCAGAGTTCAGAATAGATTTGGCAGTACCGTAAAATTGCGGCCCTTTATTGAAATTTTCATTGGCTTTGGCCAACTGATTTTGATACACCTGAGACATCGAGTTGATCCCCTCGGTAACGCGTTTCATGCCCGCCTGCAATTCTTTTGAATAGGTATCGATCAGGGTTTGCTTGTGAAAGAGTGCAATTTGCTGATCTGCTTTTTTGTAGGTCTCCAGCGCGAGATCGTATTTCTTTTGAACAAATTGATCATTGGCCAACTTCATCGTTTTTTTGAGTTCAGCTTCGTTTTGAATATCGAACTTGAGGTCTTTGAGTGCCGCTAATTGGACATTGACGGTTTCTTTTTCGGTAGGCTTGATTTGTTGGGCCTCTTTGTATTTGTTCTCTGCTTCGTCGTATTTCTTGGCCGTCACTAAAGCTGCGGCTGTTTTCATGGCATTTTGAAACGCTTGGGTCTTGGCCTGTGCGTCGTTGGCTTCAGTGATGCGTTTATTGATCAAATTCAGTTCTTGAACAACAAGTGGATTATTTGGAATCAGGGCATCGGCTTCTTTTGCTTTTGAACTGGCTAATTTGAGGTCGTTGGCCTCTCTTGCAGCAATAGCTTCATTTAACAATGCCTTCTGACGCGCTTCGTCTTGACTGCGTTTGAGCGCTGCAGCTTGCGCTGTAGTAATTTGCGTTTTCTTTTGGGTAGCTAGAGAGTCGTTTGGTCTGAGTACCAAAATAGAATCGAGGTAGATCAGGGCTAAATCTTGATTTTGAGCTGCCGTACTTTTATTGGCAGCTAGTAGTAGGCGGTTGTAGTTTTTTTGATCTTTTGCGTATTGATAAGCAGCACGTGCTTTTTGATCGGCTTCGGTTTTGAGCAACGGTACTTGTACCAATGCCCCTGAAGTCCAAACAAATTTATCTGTGATTTGATTTTTTGAAAAGCTGAGATCGACGTCTGGTCGGAGTTCGTAAAGCTCACAGTTGAGGTCTCGGATCAATTGCAAACCATTTGCAGTATTTTTTTGACCTTGCAGCGTGGTGAGGTCAAAAAGGATGAATTTGGTCTGGTAACCACCTTTCGATAAGCGAAGTTGTAGTGGTGTTCCTTGCGAAATTTTAGCGGAGGCGTAAAAATTGCCGTTTTGGTCGCTGAGTACTTTAGTGAGTACGGCATCTTGTTGCATGATATCGATCGCTACACCAAAAATCGTTTGGTTGTCGAGCAAATTTCGGGTGCTACCTTCCATCACAACTAGAAAATCGCGCTGAGCAACAGACGCGAAAGGCAATAAGAGCAATACAAAGATGAAGAATCTTGTCATGTCAATCAGGGTTTGTCAAATGACCATTTCAACGCAAATTGGTACATTTGTTTCAAACACAAATTTGCTAAAAATCAACGAGTAAAAAAAATGCTGCGATTTGATCAATTGAGTTACTGGGAACGCGCACAATATTTGAGCAATCATACCTTCGGAATTGTCGGTGCGGGACTAGTGGGCATGTCCACTGCGCTGTCCTTGCGCGAGCGCTTCCCAACAGAGAAAATTGTGATCCTCGAACGCGGTTATTTACCAACAGGTGCCAGTACCAAAAATGCAGGTTTTGCCTGTTTTGGAAGCCCCACTGAATTGAAAGACGACCTCGAAAATATGAGCGAAGCGCGCGTTTGGGAAACCGTAGCGCTCCGGCTTGAAGGGCTTGAGCTACTTCAAAAAAGAGTCAGAGCGGATCAAATGGACTACAAAAACTGCGGATCCTGGGATTTAATCGGGCAAAACGAGGCAAAACTCGAACCCGATTTTATAGCCTACCTCAATCGCGAAATGAAACAAAATTTCGGACTCGAGCACGTGTATTCCATCGACAATAACTTTCAACAAACATTTGGATTTGAGGGCTATCAAGCAGCTTACTTCAATGCTTATGAAGGAAGTATCGATACCGGCCAGCTGATTCAGACGCTCTACAAGCAGTGTATTGCAGCAGACATTCATTTTTTATTTGCAACGGAAGTTCAGCATTGGAGTTCGAATGCACAAAATGTGGAAGTCCATACCCAACATGGCGCATTGGTTGTGCAACAGCTGTTTTTGTGCACCAACGGCTTTGCACAAGCATTCTTTCCAACTGAATTGCGTCCAGCTCGGGCTCAGGTCTTGCTCACCAAACCACTAGCACACCACATCAAAGGTACTTTTCACAGCGATCGCGGCTACTACTACTTTAGAGATATTGGTGAACGAATTCTCCTTGGCGGAGGCCGAAACCTCGACTTCGAAGCAGAAACTACCACTGCATTTGAACAAAACGAGCGCATCAGAGCAGCTTTGATCGCCAAACTAAGCCATGAGATTCTGCCTGGGCAAGCATTTGAAATTGAACAAGAATGGTCTGGGATCATGTGTGTGGGCGACGAAAAGAAACCAATTATTCGTTCGCTGAACAAAAACGTGCACGCAGGTGTTCGAATGGGAGGCATGGGCATTGCAATTGGCTCCGCGGTAGGAGACGCCCTGAGTAAAATGGTATAAAATGAAGCAAGAAAAACAGGCTAAAGAAGAATTTGTCAATCCGATTGACCCGGACAAAATTGCTGAAAACCCGCACCTTTTACCCTATGCGCACACCGTAGGTGGCGCAGTCATCAAGCCCGAAGACACCGGCAAGCTCAAAGGCCGCGCGCTTAGTGCCATGAACCAACAGACCGACATGCAGCTGTCTCAAATCTATGAGCAAATGCAATTATTAGCGGCACAGGCTCAAAAAATCCAAACACGCAAGTCAATTTCTGACTACATCTATCAAACAGAATTGCGTTTTGAACCCCTCATCAATCACAGCTACCACCTCTATAGAAAAGCCGACCTCAAACTGATGCTATCGCTTATTGGTCCGAACGCTTGGGGTAAATCAGGAGCCGAACTCACCTTTTTAGCGAGTGTAAAGTTATTGGCTGATCATACTTGGGAAGTCATTGACCAAAATCCAGACTTCGATTTTAACGGATAAACATCCAATCATTCTCGCTAGACTTCTCAGCTACAAACCGATAGCCTAATTCTGTGAACGCTTGAATGGCTTTAGGATCTGTAATGCCATTTGTGGCGCACCACCTTGCCATGGTGCCGCGCGCTTGCTTCGAAAAGACCGATACCGCTTTGAGTTGGCCACTTTTCTCTTCAAAAAAATGAGGTGTCACCATGTGCAAACGCAACTTTGGAGACTGAATAAGGTCGCTGTATTCCGAACTCGCTAAATTCAATAAGTACTCTTCTTTGGCTAAGGCCTTCAGCAAATAATTTTCAACTTTGAGACGCCAAAATTCGTAGAGTGATCGGCCATCAAGAGCCACCCAGCGCTGGGCCATTTCCAAGCGATAGATTTCGATTTGATCCAATGGTTTCAAAACACCATAAATTCCTGATAAAATCAACAAGTTATTTTGGAGATAGGCCAATTCTACATCGGAACACGCAGCGGCGTCCAGCGCTTTAAATGCTTCTCCGATGTAGGCAAACAAGGCTGGACTGGCATGCACTAGGTTCTTCTTTGAACCCCAATTTTGAATGAGCTGATGGGTTTCTTGAGCTTTAAGCTCAGATAGTTTCATGTGCTTACTCAAATCCTGTACCGACCATGCTTTTAATTGCTGCATCAAGACCTTCGCCTCTTTCAGAAAAACGGGCGTGCCATTGGAAAGCACCTGATGAGAGCGCATGAGCTTCGCTGGGGATAAAATGAGTTTCATTCGCTGTAAAATTACTCGTAAAGTCTAAAATTCAGATAATTTTTCATAAATTCAGCACGCTAAACTCAAAACTACCTGAAATGAAACTGCTCTCACTTTTTGGCGCTCTCCTACTCTGCGCACATTTTTTTGCACAAGAAGCAACGTTTTATGGCTACATCAGCCCTACAACCGCAACCCTAGTGCCTGCTCCAAACCAAGCTGATCCTAAAAAAGACATCGTTATTCCGAATTTCAAAGGTCGCGAACTTCCAGTTCAGTTAGGGACAAATGCGCACCAGCCTGACTGGGTTTGGCAACAACACCAAAACACCCAGAAAACAACCTCTGCAAGCCTATTGTGGCAAGTTCAAGGAATTGGAAATGGCATTTCTCCTCCAGATCCTTCCGGCGAAGCCGATTCAACCGTCTATATTCAAGGAACCAACGCAGGCAGCGGAGGTTCTTACAAAATTTTCAATAAAACCAGTGGTGCAGCGGTGAGCGGCACACTTGTAATGGCTACCACCCTAGGTAGCCCAACCGTTACAGGCCTCGGAGACCCCATTATTCTTTATTACAAAAGTGCCAAACGTTGGATCATTACCCAATTTTCTACACAAGCACAAAAGAAATTATTGGTTTATGTCTCCCAAACCAGCAACCCGCAAGGCGCTTATCATTTCTACCAATTTACTTGCCCTAATTTCCCTGACTATCCGAAATGGAGCATTTCTGAGACATCAGACGCTTTGCTCGCTTCTACCAACGAAGGAGGTCCGCCACGCGTTTACGCCATGAAGCTCAGCGCACTTATTTCAGGTGCCAGCTCGCCATTTATCGGCATGGCCATTGGGTACTCTCTCAATGGCTTTGGTTTTCAATCCATTACACCTGTAGACCTCGAAGGTGATTTAGCTGCGCCAGCTGGGCAAAAACCACTTTTTGTGCGTCACCGCGACGACGAAAAACACTCCAATGGCTCGCCAGACAGCCCTACCAACGACTGGATCGAAATCTGGGAAATGACCATCAATTGGACCAACAATACCGGAAGCGTTGCAAAAATTCAAGACGTGCCAATTACCGAAATCGACTCCGACTTGTGCGGCCTCACTAGTTTTTCGTGTATTGCGCAACCAGGCACCACCGTTAAGCTCGATCCACTGCGCGAATGCGTCATGTACAAAGCGCCCATGCGCGTTTTCAATGACCACCAATCCATGGCTTTGTGTTTAGCAACTGATGTCAACGGTAACAACCGTGCCGGTGTGCGCTGGCTAGAGCTTCGTCGCCCATCAGGCAGCACCGGCTCTTGGACAGTCTATCAAGAAGGCACCTATGCACCTGGCACTACCCTCAACCGCTGGATGCCAGCCATCAATATTGATAAGTACGGAAACATCATGATGGCTTATTCTACATCGGGCAGTACTGCGCCAGATTACCCGTCTATTCAAATGACCGGCCGCAAAGCATGTGATCCGCTGGGTCAAATGACACTTCCTGAAATGGTCATCAAGCAAGGAATGTCTGCCCGCACCTCCAATACTCGTTGGGGCGACTACCACCACATGTGTGTAGACGACTTTGACGGACTCACATTTTACTACACAGGAGTGGTCATGAATTCCAATAACAACATCGTCACGAACGTCTCGGCATTTAAAATGAACCCTGATAGCCTCGATTTAGCTATTCTAGACGCTTTTACTGTACAATCAGGAGGTATCTGCGGTGCAAGCACACAAATTGCAGTTGTAGTTGAAAACAGAGGCGCCAACGCAGTAAATACTTTTACGGTGTCGGCTCAAGTTGGTAGCACTAGCGCAAGCAATCAAAATTACACCAGCACAAACCTTAGTAGCTATCAACAAATCGATACCATATACATCAATGCATCGGGTCTTGTTGCGGGTAGCAATACACTACAGCTCCAACTCTCGAATGTCAACGGAAACGGAAACGACGAAAATACGTGCAACGATCAATTTACTTTAAGTATTGCTGTAATTGGCGCTTCAACCACCACCGTCAACCCTTTAGTGAGTCAACAACCAAGTTGTAATGCAACAAATGGCGAGATTCAACTTATCGCGACAGGAAACAACGGTCCCTTTACTTATTCAGTCAATAACGCTACACCACAAAGCTCCAATACCTTTGCAAACCTAGGTGCCGGTACCTACAATTATACAGTAACAGACAACCAAGGGTGTACTACGTCAGGAAGTCTTACAGTAGCCGCTACCACCACCATCGGGGCAACGCTTGTACAAACTGCCACCATTGCTTGTGCGGGTTCACAAACAGCCAACTTGGTGGTTACACCAACAGGCGGGACGGCACCTTATAGCTTCTCCATTAACAATGGCGCCGATCAAGCGAGCAATACCTTCAATAATCTTGGTGCAGGCACCTACACAATTGGTGTCATTGACGCCAACGGCTGCAGCACGAGCCTTCTTTATACGGTAACTGAACCAGCACCACTAAATGTAAACATGATCCCAACCATGATCAGTTGTAATGGTGCAAGCGACGGCGTGCTCAGTGCTCAAGTGAGCGGCGGCACAAGCCCTTACACCTATGCAATTAATGGCGGCACAGCAGTTGGAAATCCGGTTTTCAATAACTTGACAGCAGGTACTTACATGCTTACCGCAACCGATGCGAATGGCTGCCAGCAAGCGTTCACCAGTACCATTACCGAACCAAGTGCCTTAACCCTCGTTGCCAGCACAACCGTTTCTAACGGCAACGATGGCACCATTGCTTTGTCTGGCGCAGGCGGCAATTCACCTTACACTTACTCAATGGACGGCCAGACCTACTATTCTGGTTCTTTCTTTTCGAATTTAGCCATTGGCACTTACACTTGCTATGTCAAAGACAACAACGGCTGCATCACCACTATTGAAGTAACAGTGAACAGCTCTAGCCTTTCAGAACTCACCTTTGACCTCATGAGCCTTTATCCGAATCCGAACAACGGCGTTTTTGAACTCGAAATTGAAGGTGTAAACGAAGCTAGTTTAGATGCAAAACTATTCAATGCACAAGGACAACAAGTAGCTAGTTTCGTTCTCAAAAGCAACAACGGGAAGGTAAAACAAACGGTAGAACTCAGTCCGAAAATTGCAGCCGGGACATACTATCTTGGTGTTTATGAGCAAACGCAAGGTGCTGTATTGCAATTTGTGAAGCAATAAGTTTCTCATCATATCGAATAGGATAGTCGAACTCCTTTAATGGAAAAGACTAGTCAAACTCGAAAGTCGCGAGGTCCAGCTCTTCATCTACTACAGATAAGCGGCGTGTTACTTCGCGCTTGACTTCATAAGGAGTGCCATAGTATTGATAAAACTGAACTGTCAGAATGGCCTTTCCGCTCAAGGTTGGCCTGTGGTTTCCGAAGTAATGCGCCTGAATTTGATAGGTGCCTTTTGGTGCATTGCGAATCAAATATTCTTCAGGTCCATACCCTTGGGTAAAATCATTGGATATCCTGCCTCCGTTTGACGTGAGCTTGTAGGAATACATACATTTTTCTTGATTCGGCTCGGTTACCCAGAGATCGACATCCGTGTTATCGGCGTCCCAGTTGAGCACAATTCGGATATCCATCGGCAACTGCACCAAGAAATAAGCGGGTATATCTTTGGTGTCAATTTCCTTAGGGTGTTGTGCAATCAAGTGATTGATTTCATTGAGTGCAATGAGGTGTATTCCTTCAAAGCGAACGTCATAGGGCTTTTGAACTACTTTATAAAGTTGACGCACTGCCTCGTTGTATTTGCCCATTTGCGCTAAGGCCAAACCGTAATCGCGATAAGACTGCGGCTCTTCAGGGCGCAAGTCAATGACCGACTTCAATATCCCAATAGCCATCTTGTAGGATTTCAACTGCACTAGCTTTTGAGCCAACACCCTGAGTAGAGCGGCATCTTTGAGCTGCATTTCGGCCAAATTAGACAAGACACGCACCGCAATTTTTGGTTCCTTTTTCTGGATAAAGAAGTCGCAAACATCAATGTAAAAGGAAGGTTGCGCTGCATACTTATCCTTCAAATTTAAATAGCGCTCGTATGCTTGCTCGAGCGGCACACTCCGCAAGCTTTTCAAATAGGGCACCTTCGGATTCCAAGGCGCAACGGCCAATGTTGCACCTGGTGCAGGTGAGTTACCAGCTACCGTTGTGTTGGCATTGTAGGAAACCGTTGTCGCAAAAGTGCCATAGCCTGAACTCAAGTCGACACCAGCAGAGGCAAAACTTGACCAACTATAACTTGTCGAACCGAGAACTGTGGTGGTGGTGGTAATGCTTACGCTATTGGCTTGTGCAATTGGCTCAAGTAAATTGCTTTCCCTATCGAATGTCCCTTCTTGGTTCCTTTGACTTACTTGTTCGGTTGCCGATGGCGGTGGCGGTGGAGAAGCCTCCACGGCTGTACCTGTTTCAGTTTCTTCGTCTGTCTCTATTTCTTGCTTTGGTTTTTTCTCTTTTTTAGGCTTCTTCCAGTACCAACTTTGATAGGCTTTCCACTCTTTTTTAATACGGCGAAGATGCGATTTTTCCATTTTCACCTTGCTTTCCACTTCTTGCTTTTGTAACTCTGGCAAAGCTTTATAATAGGCCTTTCGCAGAGATGGTGGCGGCACAATGCGATAAGTGAGGTAATCTGAAAGGGAGTCGAGCACGAGTAAAGAACTGGCCGAGCTCACGAGCTGATGCTTGAGACTGAGGGTGCAAATTTGTTTTTTATTGGCAACAGGTTGCTCTTCTAAGGATTCTAATTTAGCCAATGCCCAACGTTTGTATTGGGTGCGGCCACTTTTCGACAAGTTGATGGACTTGAGTTCAATTTTATTAGCTGCGAGTACATGAAGTGGGTCTAAGCCAAACTGAGCAGTAAGGCGCTTGATCTCTTTTGGAGCTTTGATACTGAGCATCAGGCGTTCATTGGAAGGATCTAAGTTTGTATGGTAATATTCTAAGCCTGTTACTTGCTCTTTGAAGCCTACAAACTTGAGGTAGGTTCTTTTGAGTTGTTGCAGTGCCTGCCCAACGTTTTGAGAACGCAAATCGAGGACGCTACCATTCGACTTCAAGGCCAAATGGCGCAGCAAACCTAGATCGGCTAATTCACTACTATTTATTGGGTAAATGGGCGCCTTACCCAACTTATTGTCCAAACTACCTAAAGTCTGAAGACCATCTGTAAAGAGTAGAATCTCGTCGCCAGCAAACTGACCAAAAGAAAGACTTGAGAGCGAAGACGCGCCGTCGTACTGTAATTTTTTAAACAACGCAGATAAGCCTTTCACCTCGCCATTGACAACCTTCAAACGCTGACGATCTAGCACCTGATGGGCAAAAAAGATGAGCTCTAACTTGCCATTCTTGATCCATTTGAGGTAGTTTTCTAGCAAGCGGTATTCTTGCTTTATATCGGCAGCCGAGCGAGAGCTTGAAGCATCCCAACAAACCGTCAGACATTTTGGTGCTTTTTTACGGGCATATTTTCTGGGGAGCGATAAATTGGTGTTCAAATACTGATAGTTTCCTACTTGATCCACCTGTAAACCTGTGCTCCCATTGAGTTTTTGTTGAAGAGAAATACTTTGATTCAAAGGTTTTTGACGACTTTGGATTTGTTTCAAAACATGTGGCTGACCATTGCGAAATTCGATGGCTCTGAATTTAAAAAGCGCTAAGGCTTGAGTTGTTTTTAAAGGCAAGTGAAAATAGGCAGTATTGGCATCTTGCTTTAGGACCGAACAAACCTCTATGCGCATTCTTTTTGGTGCTTTAGGAAGCAAAGGGTAAACGCGCATTTTAAAGACATTACCCTCTACCTTTTCGAGTAAACCGGGGTCTACCCCTCGCCTAACTGTGGCTTCGTAGGCAATGCGTGCCTGTTGTTTTTCTACGGCCACTGCTGGGCGCAACTCTCCATTGACTTCTAATTCAAAACGGGTAATGGTTTGGTTTGCCTGCAATGGAAATTCAAATTCTGCCTCCAATTCGCGCTCATGTGGGTTTTCAAAAACGAGATCGTAACGCGTTCTAGCAAAACCATTCTCTAAGTAGGTTGTCACTTGCAAGGAGGTCAAGCGCACTTGTTCCTTCTCAGGTCCTTTGATTTGAAGCGTTGGAATTTGAGACGGTAGCACCTTCTTATTTGCCAATTCGGGTGGTGAGGTATGATCTGATATGAGGGCACGATAAGGATCTTTTGTAGGTTCTTTTTGTGGGCCAATGGTTAACCAAATACCCACAACGAGCACACCCAACAAGAACAAAACACCAAAGAATTTATTTTTCATAAGCGCATAAAATACTACTAACGCAAGCTAGACGTAAATCCAACAAAAAAGCCGCTCCTAGGAGCGGCTTTTTTCAAAAATAGTTGAATTGCTTAAGCGCGAAGACGCTTAGAGAAGTCAAGTAAGATAGGTGTGGCAACACACAACGAAGAGTAAGTTCCGATAAGTACACCAACCAATAAGGCAAACAAGAAGCCTTTGATGGCTGGGCCACCAAAAATGAACATGATCAAGACAACAACAAATAAGATCATTGAGGTATTGAAGGTTCTTGAAAGCGTTCTGTTCAAAGAGCTGTTGATGATATCACCGTGGTTGTCTTCTGGCTTGCTTTTACGAAGGTTCTCGCGGATACGGTCAAATACAATGACGGTGTCGTTCATGGAGTAACCGATGACCGTTAGAATGGCCGCGATAAACGCTTGGTTGACATCTAAGGTAAATGGTAAGTAACCGTGAAGCAAAGAAAAGATAGAGATCACGAAGAAAGCATCGTGAGCCAAACCAACAATTGCACCCAAAGAGTATTGCCAGTGTCCGAAACGGATGAGGATGTAGGCAAAGATGGCCAACAATGCAAGGGTAATTGCAATTGTAGAGGAGGTCCAGAGCTCACTAGAGATAGATGCGGAAATTGCGCGTGACTCGAGTACTTCGTAATTGCCCATTTTGTCTTTACAAGCGTCAAGACCTTGTGCTAATTTGGCGTTAACTTCATCAGTTGCACCGTCGTTACTGAGCAAATAGTTGGTCACGATTTCGACGTTGAAATCGTTAGATTTAGTTTTGAGGTCAATAGAGGCTGGCTCGCCGTTTTCAACAAATACTTTGGTGAGTTCTTTGCGGATAGACTCGATGTCTGCTTTCTTTTCGAATTTAACAGCAAACGTACGACCACCCGTAAACTCAACACTTTGCTTAAGTCCGCGTGTGCTCAAAGAAATGACACCAGCAATGGTCACGGCAATGGAGAATACGTAGAAGTATTTTCTTTTGCCCATCCAGTCAAAATTGAAGTTTTGGAAAAGACCTTTAGAGTACTTCGTGTTGAATGCAACTTCTTTGCCTTTAGACAACCAAGTATGGATGGCTAACTCAGCAATGACCATTGCAGAGAACATGGAGGTGAAAATACCAATGATGAGCGTTGTTGCGAATGATTCGATTTCACCTGTACCAAAAATTTTGAGGATGATGGCTACAAGTAAGTGGGTTACGTTCGCATCGATGATAGATGGAAGGGCTTTGCGGAAACCAGTGTTGATGGCAGTTTCGGTGTCAGCACCCAAGGCTTGCTCTTCGCGAACGCGCTCAAAGATGAGGATGTTGGCATCAACGGCCGTACCAATAGTAAGTACGATACCTGCAATACCAGCTAAGGTAAGGACCGCACCAAAAGAAGCGAGGGAACCGAAGATAAATACAACGTTGACGATGAGGGCGATGTTGGCAGCCTGACCTGCTTTACCGTAGTAGAACATCATGTAAAGAAGTACGGCAAGGAACGCTACACCAAATGAGATGAGACCTGCTTGTGAGTTCTCGGCTCCGATTGTTGGTCCAACTTTTTGAAGGTCTTTGATGACACAAGGGACAGGAAGCGCACCACCATTGAGTAGACCTGCGAGGTCTTCGGCTTCTTGGAAGGTGAAGCTACCAGAGATTTGTGTGTTACCGTTGGTAATGGCGTTGATGACGCGTGGAGCGCTATATACAACGCTGTCCATTGAGATGGCAATGATGCGGTCTTTGTTTTCGGTGGTCATGCGACCCCATTCGTTGGCACCTTCGTCTGTCATGGAAAGACTTACGATGATGCTACCGTCTGTTTGGTCGTAGTCAACTTTGGCGTTGTCTACGTGCTCGCCGCGAACGCGTGCTTTACCTGTATCAGGGATGCGGCAAGCGTAGAGGAAATAAGCAGTTTTCTTTGATTTGTTGTCAATGCTTTCTGGCTTTGCAGACCACATGAATTTGAGATCTTGTGGAAAGGCAGCTTGTACGTCTTTGCGACGCAAAATAGCGTCAACTGCTGCTTTTTCGTTGGCAGCTACATAACCCATGGCGTAACCGCCAACAGGAACAACGAATTCAGCCAAGCTCTTTTTAGAGGCATTGGACATTGAATTTTGTGAATTTGTAGTTACCGCTTGTACGGCAGTATCGGTAGAAACACCTGTTGAATCAGCAAGGGTATCTGCCTCGAGTGCTAATTCATCTACAACTATTTCATTGGTCTTGCTCAAGCGCGCAGCTTCTTGCCATTGCATTTGAATTTGCTCAGGCATATAGGTTTCGTAAAATTCTAGGTTGGCTGTAGAGCGGATTTTACGCGAAACAGTTTCTTCGTCTTGTACACCTGGAAGTTCGATGTAGAGGCGATTGGTAGCGAGGTCGCGTTGGATGTTTGGTTGCGCTACACCAAATTGGTTGATGCGGCGTCCGATGATGTCTTCGATGCCTTTCATAGAAGAGGCAACGAGGTCGCGAAGGTAGCTTTCTACTTGTGAGTCGGTAGTTTTGATACCGATAGACTCCCCTTTGATGACGTAGCTCAATGGCAACGATCCATTTGCTTTTTTGTAGGCATCGATGAATGTTGCAATGAAGTCGCCACCGTTTTTGTTGTAGGTCGCTACAGCGCGGTTGAACGGCTTGGTGAATTTAGGATCGGTAACACTTTTAACATGGCCACGAATGAGGTCTGGGTAGGAGATTTCTACCGTTACGCTCATCCCACCAACGAGGTCAAGACCAAAGGCCAATGACATTTTTTTCACTTGCGCAAAAGTAGAACCGAGCACAGGATAAACTGGCTTTTCGCCTTTCTCGCGAAGGATTTCGTTCACGAACGCTGCTTTGGCAAGTTCTACCGCTTCTGGGTCGTTGAAATTAACTAGCGTGCCGTTAGGAAGAAGAGCACTACCATCGTTGTTCTTGGCTTCATCGCGAAGCATTTTCACTTTAAGATCTGCTTCTTTTGCTGCTTTGTTTTCAACGTTGCTTGCTACCCATGTAAAAGAGAGCTGATAGACGCAAACTGCAGTAAGAAGAATGGACAAGAACCAAAAAAATCCTTTTAAACGCATTTCTTGAATATTTGAATTTGAATTAAGGTTGCAAATATAGGATTTTGGATCCTTAAATTCAAATAAAAAATCTAGGCTTCTTCTACTAAGTGAATCAAGCCTTTAGCAAAAGAAAGCCAAGCTGCGTCGAGATCGAGATTTAGCGCTGCCAAACGCGCGTTACACTTTGCGATATCTCCCTGATTAAAAAGACTTTGCACGCGTTCAGCAAAGTGCGTTGCTGCGGTGGTTTGCAATTCAAAGCCGTGCCCCTCTTGTTCCAAGCCTTCGGCCAAGCCCCCCACATTTGTACACAAAACTGCGCGCTTTTGACTCAAAGCCATAGCGCGGATACCCGATTGGGTGGCACTTAGGTAAGGCAAAACCACGATATCCGCAGCTGCAAAATAAGTATCCACCTCAGCATCGGCAAGATAGCGATTCACAAATTTCCAATTTTGATTGGGCAAGGCATTCAAGGCCTCTAGGTAAAATTCAGCTGTTCCGTAGACCTCGCCGGCAATCAATAACTGATAGCTGTCGTCGAGTAAACTAAAAGCAGCAATGAGTTCAGAAAGCCCTTTGTAGGGTCTAATCAGGCCAAAAAAGAGAATGGTTTTTTTCTCTGGATCCATCCCGAGTGCTCCCCTAGCCTCCTCTTTAGAAATGGAACCCGCTTCGCCTTCGTAAGGCGGATGTCCGAGCAGTGCCACTTTTGCATTGGGTTTGAGTTGCAAAACATCCTTTCGGACGGCTTCAGACAACACTACAAAGGCATCGTAGGAACGCAAGAAAATACGGTTGAAAACTCCATCAAAGAAACGTTTTTCATGAGGAACCAAATTGTGAATGATGGCTACTTTTTTAGTGCGGCGCGGCAAAAAAAACGCCCAAAAAGCCATCATAGGTGCCATGAAAGTCATCCAGTAGCTCGTTACAAACACGGCAGGACGCTCTTGCCTGATGCGCAACAAAGATGTTAAATAGGTCAACGGATGGAAGGTGGAGACAATTCTTTCAGAGGATTCGTTTGTTACACTTTGTTCAAATTGACTACTTCCGGGAAACAAGAAATTGGGATACTGTTTGCGAAACGTAAACGACGTGATGTGCTTTGATTTGGACAAAGCATGCAGCGTGTGCGCACTGAACTTTGAAATTCCGCCTCGAAATGGTGGCAAGGCTGAAAAGAAGACCCATTTTTCGGCTGCTTTACTCATTGATTCGGGTCTAGATTTTGGGCTTTGCAACGCTCTAAAAACGCTTTGAGTTCTTTGTCGTTGAGCGCATAACCGTCGCGGTACATCACTTTTGATTTGACGCTACCGGCCTTATCGTAGTAGGTCATCCAGCCGTGGGGTAAGTCGCGTTGGTAATGCACTTTGGCCATGACCTGCCCCGTATTGTAATATTCCGTCCACAAACCAGTGCGTTCTCCTTGCTTGTAGGTGCCCGTTTGTTTGGTTTTGCCGTTGTAAAAATATTCTTGGAAGGTGCCGTCGCGTTTGCCGTTGACATAATACACCACCTTTTGTATTTGTAATTTTTGCTCATGGAACTGCCCTTCTTTGAAGTAATAGACACTTTTGCCATGAAGCTGGTCTAATTTGTAATTTTCTGCACTGATGAGCTCACCTGTTGAAGCGTAGTTGTACCAAAGGGAATCTTTTTTTTCTCCTTTGTAAAAGCCATCGGATAAGAGCTGACCATTTTCAAAAAAGAGCAACACCGAAGAATTGCCACCTGGCAATCCGTGGACGAGTTCGGCTTTCTTTTGCCCGCTTTCGAAATTGTAGATGAATTTGCCTACTGGTTTGTCATTGAGAAAAGTGCCTTTGTATTGCAAAACGGTTGTGCCAGGGTAATTTTTTTGCCATGGCCCCTGCTTTCTCCCTTGCGCATCGGTTTTGTTCACTTGTGCGCTCAATTGTGAACTACCAAACAATATTGCTAAAACCAGTGTATAGATTTTCATAAATATTGACTTAAATGTGCTAAATGTGCAATGCGCAAATCGGGGTTTTCTTTGACCAATTCTTTGGACTCCACCAAAACTGTGTACATGCCTAAACGTTGACCAAATTGAATATCTATGTTGGTATCCCCTACCATAACCGACTTTGAAAAGTCGATGGACGGAAACATTTCTTGGGCTTCAAGTGCCATTTGTGGCTGCGGTTTTCTGCGTGGAGGCAGGCCATTTTTGAATTCGGTGGCGGCAAAGACATGATCTACATGCAAACCCGCTTTTTGCAATTCGTCACACATTTTCTGATGAATGGCGTCAAGCGCTTGCAGAGTCAACAAACCTTTAGCAATGCATTGTTGGTTGGTCACCACAATAATGCGCTCAAAAGCAGATCCAATTTTTTGGGCGTGCTCTAGTAAGCCTTCTGTAAAATGAAAGGCCGACCAATCCAGCACATAATTATCAAAAATGCGTTCGTTGATGACGCCGTCGCGGTCCAAAAAAAGCGTCCAGCCGGGTCCTATTTGCGGAAAGTTTGTCATGCGCCGAGGCGACTCGAGATTAAATAGTGGTTGCGCGTGCTGGAGTTTCGGCCAATGAGTTCGGCGATGAATCCAGCCATGAAGAATTGAACACCTATGATCATGGCGACAAGTGCGACATAAAAATCAGAGCGCGTAGCCAAGCGTTCGGCGGTACGGTGAATCAAAAGTTTATCGATGCCCATGTAGGCAAAAAGTCCAAAACCCAATAAAAACATAAAGACGCCAATTGCACCAAAGAAATGCATTGGTTTCTTGCCGAATTTACCCATGAACGCGACGGTCATGAGGTCAAGCGGGCCGTTGACAAAGCGGTTGAGCCCAAATTTGGTAACGCCGTATTGTCTGGCACGGTGCGCAACTACTTTTTCGCCGATTTTCTGGTAACCTGCGTATTTGGCAAGTGCAGGGATATAGCGGTGCATGTCTCCATAGAGTTCAATGCTTTTGACAACTTCTAGTTTGTAGGCTTTCAGACCACAATTGAAATCGTGCAAATAAATGCCCGTGATGCGGCGTGCAGCCCAATTATAGAGCTTGGTTGGAATAGTTTTCGAAATGGGGTCGTGACGCACTTTTTTCCAGCCCGAAACAACATCGAGGTCGTCTTGGGTGATCATGCGGTAGAGTTCAGGGATTTCGTCTGGTGAATCTTGTAAATCGGCATCCATGGTAATGACTACAGCACCATTTGCGGCTTCGAATCCCACTTGCAAAGCTGCAGATTTGCCATAATTGCGCTGAAAACGCAGGCCTTTGACAGCTTTATTTTGTTGTTGTAAGTTGGTAATGACAGCCCATGAGGTGTCTTTGCTACCGTCGTCAATAAATAGGATTTCATAGCTAAATTGCTGCGCTTCCATCACCCGAACAATCCAGTCGTGGAGCTCAGGTAAGGACTCTGCTTCGTTGTAGAGTGGTATGACGATCGAAAGTTGCATTGGCGAATTCTGAAAATCAAAGATACATTTTTATTGCCCTAATTTGACCCAAGAAAAGCGTTGCCCATCGATTTCGACGATATAGGCTCCATTTGGCAAGGATTCAGTACCAATTGAGGGCTGAGTTGGCGCAATGAGAGCCGATAGGCATTGCTTTCCATCTAATTGATAAACTCGCACATTTGTTTCCTTCGTGACACCTCTTAGGAAGAGTTGGTCCTGCCCCGGATTTGGATAAAGCATGATTGCTTGAGCAAAACCCTCGTTGTTCAATTCAAGGATAGACTCGTTACTTAGGCTGAAATGATCAAATGCGGCTTCTGTTATGTTTGGATTACCTTGGTAATCTGCAGTTCGGATAAACAATTGCATGGAGTTGGTGAATGGAAGCAAACCATTGAGGGCAAAACTTCTGTATGCCCAGGTCATTGGGTCTCCTTGCGGCGCAATAATTTCCTCTAATACGATTTGGTCAATGCCATTACTCAGCGTGATCAAAAGCGTATCATCTATATTATTCGGGCCGTGATAACAATAAAAAGAGCGGGCATAATTGAGGTGCGGCGTAGACAGACCCGTCAAATCAAAAATGGGTGAAATCAAAGTCGTAAACCCATTGTCTACGTCATTTTGATCGGTATTTGATGTGAGGCCATTCCCCGTGACCATGCAAAGATCTGAACAATCTAAAGCGACATCAAAATCAAATACCGTAGCCGTAGTCGGATTTGGCTCTGCGCGTTCCCAAGAACCTGTTTCTGCAAAGCCTATTACCGACCAACCAAAATCAAAAGTAAAGTCATCGTAATAGCCCTTTTTAAGATAAATCACTAACTCTTGGGTGCTGGCGTCTATGAGCGGCGTCGAACATTTAGTTTGATAGCCCCATTTACCAACGACCACCTCATAATTGTCTTGATAAAAAAGGGTGAGTTCCTCTTGACCAAGGCCGTTTGTCAGGCCTTCATGTGTAATTTGAGGATGTGTCAGTTTTATTTGCGCATTCGAAATCGGTAAGTTAGTACCTTCTTCGAGCACTTTCACCTGCAAATTGAAGGGCGGAATTGGCAATAAATTGAAATTGAGAGTAGTTGTCAAACCTTCCGTTAAAGAAACCTGTACAGTTTGCGGGTAATAACCAGGTTTGTTGACCTCAACGACATAAGTTCCGGTGCTTGCTATGCCTGTTTTATAAACACCTTGTGCGTTTGTTTTCTCGATCATGGCTGCACCAATAAGTTTTACACTCACTTGATCGAGGACCTGGCCGTTCGCTAAATTTTTAACAACACCAACCAAACTGGCCGCTGGTGCGTAGTTGATTTGCAAAATAAAAAGCCCTTCGGTGATATCGGCCGCCACCGCTTTGTTGGAAGCAAAAAACGGATAAACGCCCCAGCAACCGTCAAAGCCTGGTGTTTGCCCTTCATAGGTGTCGTAGCTTCCAAGTTTGATCAGATTAGATGGATCGTGGGCGTCGTGGACCACAATGCCATCGCTGTAGTAACTCGTGATCAAATAGTTGCCTTTGACGTGGGTGTTGTGCGGAATAACCGAGGTGCCTTGCTCGCTCTGAACGCGATCTACTTCTTGAATTTGCTGTAAGTTGCTGATGTCGTAGGCGGCTACAAAAGCACCTGAAATTTCGTCTGTGGTATAAACGGTGCTACCGTCGGCACTTGGCCATATGTTATGGGTAAAAAAGTTAGGCGTGGATTGGGTGGCTAGCAACACCGGATTGCTATGATCGGAGACGTCAAGGATGCTAAAATAACCGTCGTAAATATGACCCGTGTAAAGGGTGTCGTTGCGCTCATAGCCATCGTGCACGTAAGAAACGTCGTACACACCCACCTCAATGGGCTGCATCGGGTTGGTATTCAGATCGAGTATGATAACGCCGCCCTCGCCTCGGTTTGCGCCAAAAATGTAGGCATAACCACTTTCGGAAGTAAAACAGGTATGGGCACTTTGCCATGGATTGGCCGCAGGGCCCGTGTAAAGTGAAGTTGGTAGATTCGTGGATTGCGGCAAGGGGCTGAGGTCGATGATCAGTAGGCCGTCTTCGGCCTCAGTGGTAACGTAAGCGTAGTTGCCAAACACACACGGGTCGCGCCAGATGGATTCAGAACCCGCCAACCAGAATACCTCTTGAGGTTGTGCGCCGTTGGTGATGTCCACGATGGAGGTGCCTTTTGAAGTACCAACAATTGCGTATTCGTTGCCGAGTTCATCGGTGTAGCCCCAGACATCGTTGAGGTTGGCACCGTGAAGGGCTTGGTAATCGATATGAGACAGCGAGTCGATAGAAAACTGACCCCACAAGGTAGAATTCAAGACCGTGCATAAAAGAAAAACGATAGATTTAAAAAACTTCATCTTTACTGTCGAATGTATTTTTGGGCATAGGTGCCGCTTTGCGTTTCAATTTGAATCAGGTAGGTTCCGGAAGGATACTTACTCATGTCGATGAAACTTTCAGCAAAATCAGCAGTTGCTTTCATGTCTTCTTGATGTAATGTCCGACCCGTTAGATCTAATAATTGCAGCCTAGCCTGCCCATTGATTTGTCCGTTCAATTCTACTGTAGTAAGGCCTGCTCCCGGATTTGGATAAATAGATATTTCGGGAATTTGCGCGTATTCAGGTACATCTAGCGTAAAGCCAACCGTGAAGTCATAGCGGTGGTAATGCCCGAAATCGCCTGGGAAAAACTCAATATAAGTACCTCCTACTTTACGCAAACGCATTTGACCAGAGGTTTCGCCTTCTACTTGCGCAGAATACCAAAATGCCAAGCCATCGTGGTCGGTGTCTTGAATAATGATAGAGTAGCAACCTGGAGCGAGGTCGAAAGTATCTTTGTATTGGGTGGTGTTTTGAAGGTTAGCGCGCTCAAAAAGAACGGTGCCGGCGTGATCCAGTAATTGATAGCTGTTTTCGCTAGCTTTATTGTTGGTGGTAAGCCAAATAAAGAAGGGGCCATCGATGCGTTCTGGAGCGTCGTATTTGACGGTTTTGAGGCTATTGAAGTTGTATTCATCTGGGCCAATATTGCCGTTAACATCGGCAATCCAGGCTGTAAATGTGTAGGAGCTGTCTTGCTCATACCACCAGTTCATGTCCGTGACGGGAATCTCGACCACTGCTTGCTCTAAGAAACCGAGGTTGCCGGTCCAGTCGAAAACCAAATTAGAACCGTAGTCTAGCCAGCAGAAAATACGGCAAGATGTAAGCGGCTGTGCTCCCGTATTTTTGATGACAATGCGCGGATTCTGACAAGTTGGGTTCCATTTAGAGTAGTACTCGTAGTTATTAGGGTTGAGGATGTCGACAACGGCGGCATCGTTTTGAAAATTTGGAGCAGAATAAGAAATGAGGTCGTAGGCAGCGATATAGTTACCTCCGGCCTGGCCCGGATCTGTTGTTGGAACCGCATTGATCGCGTAGTCGAGTGCAACGGTGTCGCCTGGCGTAACGTAAGGCGTGAGTTCGAATTCGAATTCTTTGACCATGTCACCGGGGCACCAACCCTCGCGGGCATAAGGCCAGGTACCGCCCTGTCCGATATTGGGGTTGTCGCCACAAACCATGGCGTCCCAGATGCTCCAGTTGAAGCGCGGCACGCCGTCAACCTTGATTTGATGGCTGTTGTTGACCCACTCGCAACAAGCGTAGTCGCCGACTTGACCATGGCCCGACATTCGGGTCTTGATTTTGAACATATCGGCGGTATCGCTGAGCACTACAGGCTTGGCTTGTAAAACCGCGTCTGCGGCCATTTGTCCGAAGTTATAGGATTTGAAATCAGCCCATATTGGCTCGCGTTTCACCACATCGCGTGGTGGAATTCCTTTAATGAACGCAAATTTCAAATCGATGAGTTCTTGCGTGTTGTGAGCAGCGAGGTCTACCAAACCGTGAAGGTATTGTTGGTAGTCGGTAACGTCGTAGATCCAAGTAAAACCATTAGGCCCGAGATCGAATTGGATACCGTATGGAGTAATATAGCGCGCAATTTCAACATCGTGAATGATTTCGTAAGGCGGGTTGTAAACGCTTTGCGACTGATTTTGTATGGTTTGTGTAGTGAGTATTGGTGTGCTACTAAGCAAAAGACCATTGAGGTCATAACTATTGTTGGAACCTGCCTGGGCACCGATAAAAGTATTCACGAGCTCAAAATGGCGATGCAAAGGCACTTGCTCAAAAATGACTACCGGCTCTTTTAACTTCAATTGATTGACCAAATGAGTAGTCACATTCGGCGCCATATTTCCTTGCCCTAATTGAAGTAAAGGACGCTGATTTTGACTGTTTTGACCCACAAATTTTGTCGTGTTACTTTTGATCATGCCTGCTTCAGAAGGCATGAGGACATGGGCATTAGGGCTTAAATCTCTGCAATAGGAAAGGTTATCGAAGTCGTGGTACAATACCAAACTCGACCAATTGGGGTGGTTGGCATCGATTTTTTGATTGTAATTGGCCGCAATTGTGGCTGCACTCAAAGCGCTTTTGTAAATGCGGAGTTCATCTAGACTTCCTTTCCAGGAAAGACTTTGGTTGCCGCTTGCGCCGATAATCAGTCGATGGAAATAGCCCATTTCGCGGTTCTTGTTGTTACCTGCTAGCCAAAGTTGTCCGTTTTTGTAAATGAACATTTGACCCGTAGTTTGGTCTTTTACAAAAGCCCAGTGGTTCCATTCGCCGTCAATTTCGGTGTTGCTAGCCGCCTGATTGATGCGGTCATAGCCCGTTTCGTCGCCGGCATCAAAATAAATATTATTGTTGCTCCAGGGCATATGGATGTTGAAAATGCGACGACCTGCAGTATCTAAGGCCTCCATAAAAGTGGTGTTTTGCGCCAAATTGCCATTGCCTTTTGCCCAAAATTCGATGGTGAATTGATCGCCAATTTCTTCGTTGGCAAATGATGACATCGTGTGATTGCTGCCACTGAGTTCCAACTGACCATTGCGCGTTCCATAACTCACGGCCATTGGTGCATTATTGGCATCCATCAGAAAATCGATGGCTGCAAGCGTTGGAAAGTCATTGCTGATGGCGAATTCTATGAGCAGGTTACTGACGCCATCCCAAATGAAGTCTTGGTAAAAAACAAAATTGTTCCAGCCCACGGATAGTGGCATTTGAGACATTCCGGGTGCGTGTGAGGCACGGTATACCTCCGTGAAGCTTGAGTCTAAAAATTGAGTAAGCGCGAGCGCTTGTGTCGAGGCAATGCGGATCACCGGATGCCATAAAAGGCCACCAGTTGGGGTATTTAAGCGCAGTGAGCGAATGGCGCCTGGTTGCAGGCCGGCGGCAAAAAGTTCAGCCGCATGAATCACAAACTGATACTTACTACCTTGTTGATTGGTCTGAAAAGGCAGTGCAGAGGTGCCTCCTGGGCTATTAATTGGCAGGTAGCTTAGCCCTGCGCCATCTCTTGTCAATTCTTGAATTTGATATTGATCGGCGTCTTGATATGGCAAAGGTTTGTAATTGATCTGAGCTGGACTCGACCAATTCATTAAAAATTGCATGCCATTGACTTGTGTGGAATCGAATTGTCCGGTATGGTCAAAAACGCGGGTGTAAGTAAGGTAGTCCCACTCGCCACAGTCGTATTGATCCCAGGTGGTGAGGGGCGAACACTTGAGTTTGTAGTACATCTGTACCTTCTCGAAGCGCTCGGTATCTAAGGAAGCTGGGAATTGAAAATTTGCCCGACGGGTTGTAATTGAGTCGAAGGTAAAGGTCTGAACCCAAGTGGTGTCTTGGGCAAAAAGAGCGCAATTTGAGATCAGAAAAAGAGCAAAAAGTAGGTATTTCATAGCAAGGACTTTAGTAGCCCTCTAAAATACAACTATTTGTGCTTAATTGAAAAACAATTTGAGCGAAAGCCCAAGCGTTTGACGCAATTCGGTGCGCTCGATGATGTAATCTAAAAAACCGTGTTCTAATAAGAACTCACTGGTTTGAAAACCTTCAGGGAGGTCTCTGCCAATGGTTTCTTTTACTACACGCGGCCCTGCAAAACCGATTAATGCACCTGGTTCGGCAATGTTGATGTCGCCTAACATGGCAAAAGATGCGGTCACACCACCTGTTGTGGGGTCTGTTAGAAAGGAGATGTATGGTAATTTAGCTTCGGAAAGCTGACCAAGTTTGCCAGAAACCTTTGCCATTTGCATCAGAGAAAATCCGGCTTCCATCATGCGCGCGCCGCCCGACTTTGAAATGATCATGAAGGCCGCTTTTTCGGCAATGGCAACGTCTATTGCTCTAGCGATTTTCTCGCCCATGACAGAGCCCATAGAGCCCCCAATGAAATTGAAATCCATGGCTGCCACAACTAAAGGCATGCCCTCGAGTTTGCCTTTGGCCGTTCTGATGGCGTCTTTGAGGCCTGTTGCTTTTTGGGTAGCCACAACGCGGTCCGTATATTTTTTGGTATCGACAAAACCAAGTGGGTCGCCAGACTGAAGATCTGCATTGAGTTCTTCGAATTTTTGCTCATCGAAAAGAAGTTCAAAGTATTCAGCTGCACCAATGCGCTCGTGATGCGAACAGCGGTCACAGACGTAATTGTTGCGCATGAGGTCTTCGCTGGTGTAAAGCGTTTTGCAATTAGAACAACGTACCCATAGGCCTTCAGGAACTTCCATTTTGTCGCTTGTGGAAGTAGTGATGCCTTCTTTATTTCTTTTAAACCATGACATATTTTCAGTTCAGCGTGTTGATATTATTTAAATCGGCAAAAGATTGTTCAAGGCGCTTGATAAAAGTAAGTTCGCCGTCTCGCAACCATTTGCGTGGATCATAGTGTTTTTTATTGGGCTCGTCTGCCCCAGTTGGATTTCCAATCTGAGTGCGAAGGTAATCCATTTTTGCTGCAATGTAATCGCGGACGCCCTCGGTAAATGCAAATTGAAGGTCGGTATCGATGTTCATTTTGACTACGCCATAGCCGATAGCTTCTCGTATTTCTGCTAGCGTAGAGCCCGACCCTCCGTGGAATACAAAATCTACAGGATTGGGTGCAGTGTTGTATTTTTCTTGGATGAAGGTTTGTGAATTTTTCAAAATGACGGGCGTCAGCTGTACGTTGCCTGGCTTGTATACACCGTGCACATTTCCGAAAGACGCGGCAATTGTAAAATTGGGCGAAATTTGCAACAGCGCTTCATAGGCTTCCGCTACTTCTTCGGGTTGGGTATAGAGCTTAGCGTTGTCGATGTCGGTGTTGTCTACGCCGTCTTCTTCGCCTCCGGTAATGCCTAATTCGATTTCGAGGGTCATGCCAATTTTGGACATGCGGCGCAAATAGTGCTGACAAATTTCGAGGTTTTCGGCAAGCGGCTCTTCGCTCAAATCGATCATGTGTGAGCTAAAAAGCGGCTTTCCAGTTTCTTTGAAAAAGGCTTCACCTGCGTCCAGTAAGCCGTCGATCCAAGGCAAAAGGTTTTTGGCGCAATGGTCGGTATGCAAAATAACTGTTGCACCGTAGGCCTCTGCAAGTGCATGTACGTGGCGTGCGCCTGAAATCGAACCCAAAATGGCTGCTTTTTCGCCTGCGTTAGAAAGTCCTTTTCCTGCAAAATATTGTCCGCCACCGTTAGAAAATTGAATAATAACGGGTGCATTGAGCTTGGCTGCGGCCTCCATTACGGCGTTTACCGTACTGGTGCTCGTGACATTGACAGCGGGCAGCGCAAAACCTTTTTGTTTGGCGAGCTGAAAAATAGCTTGAACTTGTTCGCCAGTGGCGACTCCGGGTTTGATCATTGACATGCTTTGTTGTTGTTGATTGATGCCACAAAATTAGAAATTATCTGCGATATAATAATTTCTGGTTTTGAACGTTAATATAGCGAACTTTAAAACGGCCTATGATTAAAAACCCTTACTCAGCAACACCTACCTCAAGCACCACACTTCTACCCGACCCAAGCATTCTTCAGTTTCTGAAAATGTACAGCAAATCCTTGGAAGTGATCAAAGGCAAATCCGCTGCGATCTTAGTAGGAAAAAATTAATAGAGCGCCTTCGGGCGCTTTTTTTATGCTTTGTTTTGGAGAAAGTCAAGGATGTCTTGCACTAATTGTAGCGGAAGGACTTCTTTGAGCGGAAACTGCACTGCTCCTTTAGAAAACTTAAAACCTCTTTCGGCAAAAACCGGAGCAAAATGAGCAATTGCTTTGGCGCCAGGATACAAGCCAATATGCTTGGAGTGGCCCGCATAATGAATGAAATTTTTGCCGTTCCGTTGAAAAGTAGGGATGCCATAACCGATCTTTTGGGTCAGATTCGGAACTTTTGCATCGATGAAATGATGGAGTTCTTTGAGTTGAACTTGTGCATGCGCTGGAAATTGGGCAATATGGGCTACTATATCTGGATGCATTACTGTTCGCAGTAGGATTTGAACTGATGAAGGATGGCCTGCCAGCCTTGTTGCTGCAGCTCCAACGAATTTTGATTTTCGGGTTGAAAACGCTGTTGAAGCAGCACTAAATTTTCACCAACAATAAATTTTACTTCGACTTTTCTGCCGTCTTCAAGTTCGGTGGCAATAAAAGTTTCTGGTTCGATTTCTAAGAAAGTTGCTTTGAGGTCAAAACCAAAACTACCATCTTTGGCTTCCATGCGGTAGTTGGAAGATCCGCCAACCCTAAAGTCAACTTCAGCCTTCGGGCAACACCATGATTCATGTGCGAAATTCCAGTTCACGACGTGCGCTGCTTGTGTCCATTTGGTCCAAACTCCGGAAAGCGGGGCTAAAATCTGAGCACTCACTTCTAAAAATTCACGATTTTCCATAAGACAAATATAGCCAAAGGACGCTTTTATTTGGTAATTTTAAGCCATGCAATTTGAACTGATTTCTGACTACAAACCAACGGGCGATCAACCCGAAGCCATTCGCCAATTGGTCAGTGGTCTGCACAATGGCATTCATCAACAAACCCTTTTGGGCGTTACCGGCAGCGGCAAAACCTTTACGGTCGCCAACGTCATTCAAGAAGTACAACGCCCAACGCTCATTTTATCGCACAACAAAACCCTTGCCGCCCAACTTTACGGCGAATTCAAGCATTTTTTTCCGAATAATGCAGTAGAATACTTTGTTTCTTACTACGACTACTACCAACCCGAGGCCTACATCCCATCCACCGGCACTTTCATCGAAAAAGACCTCCAAATCAACGACGAAATCGAAAAGCTGCGCTTGGCCGCCACCTCTGCTTTGCTTTCGGGGCGCCGAGATGTCATTGTGGTGGCGTCGGTCAGTTGCATTTACGGCATTGGCAACCCTACTGAATTCAAGAATAGCATCTTGCACCTTCAAGTAGGGGAAACCGTGGTGCGCAACAAGTTTTTATTTCGACTTGTTGAAAATTTATACCAACGCGCTGGCACCGATTTCGAACGCGGCCAATTTCGGGTATCCGGCGACACCGTAGACATCTTTTTGGCTTACGCCGACTACGCGCTGCGCATCAGCTTTTGGGGCGACGAAATCGAAAAAATCGCCGCTATTGACCCCGAAACCGGCAAACAACTCGAGCAGTTTCAACAAATCGATATTTTTCCGGCCAATCTTTTCGTCTCGAGCCCAGACAACACGCGCCAGGCCATTACCCAAATTCAGGACGACCTCGTTGAGCAAGTAGCCAACTTTAAAGAAGAAGGAAAGTTAGAAGAGGCCAAACGCCTAGAAGAACGCGTCAACTACGACCTCGAAATGATCCGCGAACTCGGCTATTGCTCCGGCATCGAAAACTACTCGCGCTATTTTGACCGCCGAGAGCCCGGCGAACGCCCGTTCTGCTTACTCGACTACTTTCCCGACGACTTCTTAATAGTCATCGATGAAAGCCACGTTACGCTTCCGCAAGTGCGCGGCATGTACGGCGGCGACCGCTCCCGCAAGATCAATTTGGTCGACTACGGCTTTCGCTTGCAAGCGGCCATCGACAACCGCCCGCTCAAATTCGACGAATTCGAGGGCTTTTTATCCAACGTTATTTACGTTTCGGCCACACCCGCCGACTACGAAATGCTGCAATCCGAAGGCGTTATTGTGGAGCAGCTCATTAGGCCAACAGGCTTGCTCGACCCCATTATTGAAGTATTTCCGTCTAAAAATCAAATTGATCACCTCATCGAAAACATCCAAGAAAGGCGCGAAAAAGACGAGCGCGTGTTGGTCACAACCCTCACCAAACGCATGGCCGAAGAACTGCAAAAGTACCTCGATCGCTTGGGCATTCCGTGCCGCTATATCCATTCCGAGATCGACACCATTGAACGCGTAGAAATACTTCGGCAATTGCGTTTGGGCGATTTCGATGTCCTGATCGGCGTCAACCTCTTGCGCGAAGGCCTCGACCTTCCCGAAGTTTCTTTGGTCGCTATTTTAGATGCTGACAAAGAAGGTTTCCTGCGCAACGAGCGCTCCTTGGTGCAAACCGTTGGGCGTGCCGCAAGAAACGTAAACGGCAAAGTGCTCATGTACGCCGACAAAATGACCGACTCCATGCAGCGCACCATCGACGAAACCGCACGCCGCAGGCTCACCCAAGAAGCCTACAATATTGCCCACCATCAAGTGCCAACTGCTCTTGTCAAATCCAAGGATAAAATCCTAGAATCGACAAAAGTAGCCGACGGCGATCAAAACACGCGTCAGGTCAAACTCTTGCAAAATGAAAAAGAATTGCAGCAATCTATCCAACACGACGCCAAATTTCAAAATCCGGAAGAGCGCGCCAAAGAATTAAAAGCACTTAAAAAAGCAATGGAAAGCGCTGCCAAAGAATTAGATTTTATAGAAGCAGCCCGCATCCGCGACATCATCAAAACCATCGAAAAATCATAAATAAACATCCATATGTCTACCAACAAAGCACTCCAACAATTCAGGATCATGGCTATCGCCGAAGGTTTCTCTTGGCTAGGTTTACTCGTGACCATGTACCTCAAATATGGCCTTGACATGCCAGAACCCAACAAATGGGTCGGCATGATCCATGGTGTTCTATTTATTGGCTATTGTTTTTACATCGTCTATTTTTATTTCGAAGAAAAATGGAACATTACCAAATGCATTGTGCTGTTTCTAACGGCATTTCTTCCCTTCGGAACCTTTTGGGCAGAAAAGAAATACCTGAGATAAAACGAGCCATTTAATTAGGGAAATTAAGATCTCTCTTAATTCTCAATAGGTTTCAGAGTAAAGCAATTCAATTATAGTTACCTTTCGGAAAACCTAATCTGTTACGCTCCATGAAACTGCTCAAACGCCTTTTTTTCTGGCTTGTTTTCCTTGTGCTTCTCGCCTTGTTTGTGGCTTTGTTTCTGCCTTCAAATTTTCAAGTTGAACGCAGCGCCATGATCAACCAACCGTGCGATACCGTTTTCAATTACGTCAAGTACTTAAAAAACCAAGAAATCTACAGTGTTTGGTGGAAAGCCGACCCCCAAATGAAAACCGAATACACCGGCACGGATGGTCAGCCAGGTTTTATTTCTGCCTGGAATAGCAACAACAAAGATGTCGGAGCCGGACAACAAAAAATCATGGCCATTCAAGAAGGCAAGCGCATCGACCTCGAATTACAGTTCTTTGAACCTTTCGTAAGCACAAACAAATCATTCATTTCAACTCAGCACATCGAAGACAACACCACACGTGTTTCATGGGGCATCAGCGGGCAAATGCCCTATCCTACCAATCTAATGGGCTTGTTCATCGACATGGAAGCACAACTAGGTTCTGACCTCGAAAAAGGACTAAAAAATTTAAAGCGCATCCTCGAAAAATAAAGTTGTTAACTTTGTTGAAAATTGAAGCACATGTCAAATCACTTACTTAAAGGAAAAAGAGGGATCATATTTGGTGCCCTAAACAATCAAAGTATCGCTTGGAAAGTCGCACAAAGAGCCCACGAAGAAGGCGCAACCTTTGTACTTACCAATGCACCCATCGCCATGCGCATGGGCGAAATCAATGAATTGGCGGCAGAAACCGGAAGCCAAGTCATCCCGGCCGATGCCACTAGCATTGCGGACCTCGAAAACCTCGTTACGCAAGCACAAGAAATCTTAGGCGGCAAAATCGACTTCGTTCTCCACTCCATCGGCATGTCTCCGAATGTGCGCAAAGGCAAACACTACACCGCAAACGACTACAACTACTACGGGCAAACCATGGATGTCTCCGCGATGTCTTTGCACAAAACCCTAGCTACCCTTTACAAGCACGACGCCATGAACGAATGGGGATCTGTTGTGGCACTTTCTTACATTGCCGCACAACGCATTTTCCCTGACTACAACGACATGGCCGATGCCAAATCATTACTCGAATCAATCGCGCGCTCTTTTGGCTATCACTACGGTATCAAAAAGAAAGTACGTGTCAATACCATTTCTCAGTCGCCAACCGTCACTACCGCTGGCCAAGGCATCAAAGGCTTCACCGAATTCATCAACTTCTCTGAGCAAATGTCGCCACTCGGCAACGCCAGCGCCATTGCTTGTGCAGACTACTGCATCAGCATGTTCTCTGACCTCACCAAGTACGTCACCATGCAGAACCTCTTCCACGATGGTGGGTTCTCCAACACGGGCGTTACCCAACAAGTCATTGAGCGTTTCGGCGATCAGTAGAACAATTTTCTTAAATTGAAATCAAAAAAGGCCGCTCGTTGAGCGGCCTTTTTTTGTTTCTGACGATTCTTGACTCAGTCTTCCTTCCAATTCAATCTAGACTTCGTGTACGGAATATTGGCTTTATCGAGTGCTTCGTGAAGCTTCAACACACGTGTTTGGTAAGCTGCGAGGCTAACCTTGAATTGCGCATATTCTAGTTCTACCATTTCTAAGTTGGCCTTGTGGGTTTTACTGACACCTGTTGTGTTCTCAGAAAGTTGGTAGTCGATCATGCCCAAACGGCTGGTGAAGGTTGGGGCGGTTTCGAATTCGTGTCTTGTTCTGATGTCGTCTCCGTAGAGTTGTTCGCGGAGTTGTGCTTTGAGCACCTTGAGTTCGCGAATTTCTTTGAGCAGCGAGAGGTCGGTGTTCGGGTATGTGAGTACCGCTTTTTCTAAGACCGCTAATTCGTCATTGAGCTCCTCGAAGCGTTTCTCCGAACCGCTCACCTTGCGGTTGAGCTCTGCCACCGCCCTGCGGAATTCATCGAGATCAAAAAGATCTTTGGCAATTAAGGTTTGATTGTTGAGTCCTTTGACGACAAACGGCGTGTTGGCCACGAGTTCTTCTACTTGGCCATTGTGGACCATCATGACTTTCACATAGTAGGTACCCGGCACAACTAATGGGCCACGGCCGCCATTGCCAACTGGGTTGGTGCCGGCTTTGCGCAGATTCCATTGCTGGCGCACCAAACCTTTTTGCGGGCTGCTGCTCATGCGACGGATTTCTGTGCCGTTGGCGTCTGAAATGATCCAAATGAGTTGCGCTGCTTCGTCGAGTGCCTCGGCTTTGAGCGCTTCAAAAGTTGGGTAGCTCACGTCTTTTTTGTCTTTCTCTAATTCTTTCTCTTTGGTTTGGCGCTCGCTCTTGAGTGAAGCTGGAACATCTTTCAAATGCAAAGTAAAGGTGGCGCCAAAGCTTGGATTTTTGGCAAACCACATGTTGTGCCCTTGGAAGCCCGTTCCTTCTAAGCCCAGCGGATCAGCCTCGATGTAGAGCAAGGCGTCTTTCACTGGATACAAGTGTGCTTTTTTATCGAGGGTTTCTTTGGAAAGTGCGCGCAAAGGGCTGTAGTTGTCCAAAACATAAAAACCACGACCAAAAGTAGCGGCAACGAGGTCTACCTCGCGCTCTTGGATGTCGAGGTCATACACCGCAATTGTTGGCAAGCCTGAAAGTTTGGTCCAGTTGAGGCCGCCGTCGGTGGTGAAATAAGCACCGAATTCGGTCCCGACAAAAAGTAGGTTTTCGACAACTGGGTCTTGTTTGAGGCAGTAAACCGTACCGCGGATCGGTAAATTGGCCGCAATGTTGGTCCAGGTCTTGCCTTTATCTGCAGATTTCAATAAATAGGGCTTGAAATCGCCTTGGCGTTGTGCATTGAAACATGCATAAACGACATTTTCTTGGTGCACAGACGCCGTGAGCATGTTCACTCTGGTGTTGAGCGGCACCCCAGGGAAAGTTGCGTATTTTGTCCAGGTTTGGCCATCGTTTTCAGAAACTTGCACCAAGCCGTCGTCGGTACCTACATATAGTAAGCCTTTCTTTTTGGGCGATTCGTCTAGTGCTACAACATTCCCGTAGATGGTAGTGGAGGCGTTTTTCATGACGGCATCGATGGTCCAGACTTGACCCATGACTTCGATTTCATTGCGGTCGATTTGTTGGGTGAGGTCGGGGCTAATAGTTTGCCAGTCGTCGCCTTTATTGCTCGATTTAAAGAGTTTGTTGGCTGCAAAATAAAGTGTGCTTGCGTCGTGCTTAGATACAATTAAAGGCGCGTCCCAGTTCCAGCGATACGCAGGCTCGCCAACAGCTGGCATGGGCTGAATCGGCACTTTTTCGCCTGAGGCGCGGTCGTAGCGCACGAGCCAACCATATTGCGCTTGGGCATAGGCAATGTTCGGATTTGACCAATCGGTAGCAGACTCAAAGCCGTCGCCTCCATTGGTAATGAACCAATCGGTATTGAGGATGCCCGATACATTTTGTGTAGCAGAAGGGCCGCCCATCGAGTTGTTGTCTTGGGTGCCGCCGTAAATATTGTAAAACGGCGCGGCGTTGTCGGTCACGACTTTATAGAATTGAATGATCGGCAAGTTGCCATAAAAACTCCATTCTTTGGCATGCGTGTAGGTTTCATACAAACCGCCGTCGCAACCCACCAACCAGTGATTGGTGTTGCTGGGGTCAATCCAAATGCAGTGGTTGTCTACGTGTTTGTTGCGCTCGCCTGTTGGCACAAAGTTTTTGCCGCCATCGGTGCTGTGGTGCATGTAGGTATCCATCGCAAAGACTTTATTGACGTCTTGGGGATCGCAGAAGATTTCTTGGTAATAGTTACCGCTGGTAGAGAAAGATCCTTGCTTGGACCAGCTTTCGCCTTTGTTGCTAGAACGGAACACGCCTCCTTTGTCGTAGCGGGCTTCTACAATGGCATACACGACATTTGCATCGGCAGGCGAAACAGCTAGACCCACGCGACCCATGTCACCTTTTGGCAAACCTGCATTGATTTCTTTCCATGTTAAACCACCATCAGTAGATTTATAAAGCGCCGACTCTGGGCCGCCCCCGATGTAAGTATACTCGTGGCGGCGGCGCTGGTGTGCCGAGGCATACAAGATATCTGGATTACTAGGATCCATCGCGATTTCTGCAATACCGGTGTGTTCAGAAACGAAAAGCGTGCGCGTCCAGGTTTTGCCACCGTCGGTGCTTTTGTAAACACCGCGTTCGCCGCCGCTGCTCCAAAGTGGGCCATAGGCTGCTACCCAAATGATGTTCTCATTTGTCGGGTGCACGATGATTTCACCGATGTGTTCAGAATTTTTGAGGCCCATGTTTGTAAAAGACTTTCCGCCGTCAACTGACTTATAAACGCCATCGCCGTAAGAAACAGAACGTTGGTTGTTGTTCTCACCCGATCCCACCCAAACGGTGTTAGGATTACTTGGCGCAAGTGTCACGCAACCAATGGAGTAAGAACCGTAACCATCAAAAATTGGTTCAAAGGTAATGCCGTGGTTTTGGGTATACCAAACTCCACCTGCAGCAGCAGCTACATACCATGTGTCTTTATTGGTTGGGTGTACGGCAAGGTCTATTACACGCCCTGAGGTAAGGGCCGGACCCACCATTCTAAACGAGAGAGCGCCAACCGTTCCGGCGTCATATGGTGGTTTTTCTACAGGTGTGGTTGTTTTCTTTTGCGCAAATGTAACGCTCGCCAACAAGAGGGAAAACCCTAGAAGTAATCTCATATCCTAATTTTTTGCTAAAAATACATTAAATTCGTGCAACCTCAAACCCCAATTTAACGTCCTGTTCATTTAGGTCTAAGTCCTACTACTATGTTTAAAATTATACGTTTTTCCGTCTTTTTATTTTTGTTTCAGCAAGTCAGCGCACAAGTACTTGTCGATTCTCCACTTTACCAGCAGCTCAAAGGTTCGGGCCAACTAGGAACCGTCAACACAGCAGCGAATGCTTCTATTCAATTGCCAGTGGCGAGCGTTCAGCCTGCTACCTACAACAAAGCCAACGCCTGCGACTGCTATATTGCACCAGACGCCACCTACACTTTAGCGATGCAGCCCAACGACGACGGTTCAACAGGTCTTATACCTATCCCATTCACCTTTAATTTGTACGGACAGGCTTACAATTCTATTTACATTAATAACAATGGGAACATTACCTTCACCGGGCCACTTTCTACCTTTTCTGCTACCGCCTTTCCGTCGACAGGCAATGCTATTGTTGCGCCTTTTTGGGCCGATGTCGATACGCGCAACGGCAATGGGCAAGTGCTTTATAAAATTACACCAACAGCCGTTTATGTCAATTGGGTAGACGTCGGTTACTACGCTTTTCACGGCGACAAACTCAATACTTTTCAGCTCATCATTACCAACGGATCTGACCCCGTGATCGACGGCGGTAACGTGGCCTTCTGCTACCAAAACATGGACTGGACCACTGGCGATGCTTCGCAGGGCATCAACGGTTTTGGCGGTGTACCCGCAACTTGTGGCGCCAACAAAGGCGATGGCTTGGCTTACTTCCTCATTTCTCGCTTTGACCACGCCGGCAACGACTTCGACGGCGCATTGGGCAACCCAGACGGCATCTCTTGGCTCGACTACAAAAGCTTTGCCTTCGACGCTTCCAACGGTGGCAATATTCCACCCATCCCAGAAGGTATTGCCTCTTGCGACACCTTTAAAATTTGCGCCCTCGGCGACTCCGCCGATTTCAGTATCAACTTCCTGTCACCTGAAACCAACCAAAGTACAAGCATTACCTATTCAAATGGAGGATTAACCACTTTACAACAAATATCAAACACGCCTGGCAATACCGCTAATATAGTGTTGCGTGCCGTTGGCTCTTTAGCCACCATGGGCACCTACAACATTACCGTAACCGCCACCGACGACAACCAACCTACCCCAGGTGTTACTGCCCTTACTTTTGTAGTTGTGATCGACACTATTGTCAACAACCTTGATTCGGCAATGCTTGTCATCGCAAACTCCTGCGGAGCCATTGATTTAAGCGTCTCCAATGGTCCTTATGACAGCTACCTCTGGGACGACTTCACCGTTATGCCCACAAGTGGCATCACCACCGATCAAATTTATGGTGTAACCGTCAGTAAAAATGGTTGCTACAAGCACATTTCAGACACCTTTGACGTTGTCAACCCAGCGCCCATTAACCTTCAAGGCCCATTAGCGTTTTGTCCGCCAGACACTTCTGTAAGCTTAACAATTCCTAATTCAGTTGCTTATTCTACCGTGAGTTGGGGTCTTTCAAATCCTGCTTTAAATGCACAGTTCAATAATGTATTGGGTGCAGGCACTTATACCATTAACCTGCTAGATTCTGCAGGTTTGTGCAGCACCGACACCACTTTTACGGTGTTTGGCACCAGCGCTTCCACCATTTTTGCGGATACAATTGTTTGTCAGAACACGTATCAAGTACTAGGCACCGTTTCGCCTGGGGGTCTTTGGACTGCCTCTTCGGCGAATGTGTCGTTCAGTAGTACTTCGGCACTGGAGCCCCTTATTTCTATTAGTGCACCTGGTACCTACACCGTTTCCTTTACCGACAACGTTTGTCAACAAACGCTCAGCGCAAATATCACTTTACCTCCTAACCCTCAAATCTTTGCAGATTCTGCATTGTGTCAATTGAATTTTCAAGTGACAGGCACAACTGCTGACGTAGGTGGCGGCACCTGGACCTACACAAGCAATAATCCAAATGCTACCCTCAATTTTACGCCGAACAACAACACCTTGAACCCGACACTCAACGCAACAGAATCCGGGATTTTCACGCTTACGTTTACCGATGCGGTTTGTAACCATACGGCGAGTACAACCCTAGAGCTTTACGCACAACCATACATCTATTTGGATAGCCTTGGCTGTAATTACCAAGAGCAAGTTGTAGGTACGCTTTCTGCTTTGGGCGGAACATGGTCTTGCCCAGATAACACTATTTTGTTTTCAAATAGTACTTCAGAAAATCCTTTGATCATTGCTACCTATGCAGGTGTTTACCCAATAAGTTACACCGACAACGCTTGTGGCATCACCCTCACCGAATTCATTGAGTTTCCACCGTACGTTTATGTCCAGTTATTGGATACGAATATTTGTCAGGGTTCGAGTTTCTCGATTGATCCATTCACTCTAAATGTACCTAAAGATAGTACGCTTACCGAATGGACACTCCAAAGCAACTACAATCCGCAAACACTTGGCGCTTGGCTAGACGGCAATACCGATGACCCTCGAATGATCAGTGCAGTTGGCAATTACATTTACACCATTAGCAATGCGTGTTATACCTATTCAGATACCGCAACTATTGGCTTTAAACCTTGTGACATCATTGCGCCGAACATTATTGTCCTTTCTTCCGAGAACGGAAACAACAGTTTCTATGTGCAATACAGTGGTATTTCTGAATTCGAATGTACGATCGTGAACCGTTGGGGCAACACCATTTATCAGTACACAGATCCTGCTAGCTCCTGGAACGGACTCACACAAAATGGCGATAAAGTTGAAGAAGGAACCTACTTTTACATCATCAAAGCGATGTACGAAGGAGGAATACCTCTTGAGAAACACGGATTTGTCGAGGTGAAGTATTAACTTTGCCCCATGAAAACTGCAAGCGTCCGTTATTTAGGAGAGCTCCGCACCGAATGTACGCATTTAGGTTCGGGCACCACCATCATCACTGATGCACCCCTAGACAACCACGGCAAGGCCGAAGCTTTTTCACCTACCGACCTCGTAGCCACCTCTTTGGCCTCTTGCGTCATGACCATCATGGGTATCTACTGCCAAAGCCACAACATTCCGTTTGTAGCGGCAGAAGCCACCATCGAAAAACACATGGCCTCAGACCCACGTCGGATTTCAAAAATTGTCCTCGATCTTGACCTAAGCGGCAACGATTGGGACGAACTCACCAAAAAGAAAGTCATTGCAGCAGGCAAAGCTTGCCCAGTGGCCCGCACCCTCGAGGGCAATGTAAGCCTCGAACTTAACATCCACTAATGGAAGACAAATATCAAAAAAGCGAGCGTCCAGAACGTCGCGAAACTAAAGAACGTACTTACCAACGCAAAGAACGCACCGACATCATCTTTGGTGTGCACTCCGTACTAGAAGCCATTCATGCAGGTCGTGAACTCAATAAAATCTTGATTCAAAAAGGGATCAATAAGGCGCTTTTCGAAGAACTAAGAAACGCACTTACTGGTAAGAACTATTTCTTGCAGTATGTGCCGAACCAAAAACTAGATTCTTTAACAGAAGGCAATCACCAAGGCGTTATTGCGATGGTACCGCCTATTACCTATCAAGCAATTGAGCCACTTGTCGATCAATGGCTAGAAGAAGGTAAAAAACCAAGCGTATTGGTCCTAGACCGCATTACTGACGTTCGCAACTTTGGGGCAATTATCCGCAGTGCCGAATGCATGGGCATAGACGCCGTTCTCATCCCGAGTAAAGGCTCTGCACTCGCTACTTCCGATGCCATGAAAGCTTCTGCCGGCGCACTCAACCGCATTCCAATTTGTAAAACAGAGCAACTCAAGCAGTCTTTGTTCTACTTGCAACAGTCAGGTTTGCGCATTGTAGCGTGTACAGAAAAAGCCCTGGTACCATTGCACGAAACCAATTTAAGAGGTAGCGTTGCCATTATCATGGGTTCTGAAGAATCCGGCATTACCCAAGACCTCATCAATTTGGCAGATATCAGCTGTAAAATCCCGATGAAAGGAGCCATTTCTTCATTGAATGTAGGGGTTGCCACCGGAATGGTGCTTTACGAGAAAATCCGTCAAGAATTAGTAGGTTAACAACAGCTTCGGTAGCAGTTCCGGGATCACGGAAAGTTCCGAAATACAGTTGTCGTAGTTGTAATGATTTTTAGCGCTGGGGTCAAACCAAAGGGCTTGCATGCCTGCGCGCAGTGCACCCGCTACATCTACGTGGTAATCGTCGCCAATCATGACAGACTTTTCTGCCTTTGCACTCGCTTGATTGAGCGCATATTTAAAAATGGCTAAATCGGGCTTATTCTTACCCACGAACTCCGAACATACCACGACGTCAAAAAAGGCCCTCAAGCCGCAGTTTTCGAGTTTTACAAACTGGACCTCCTGAAAACCATTGGTAATGATGTGGAGCTTGAAGCCCATCTTTTGGAGGGTTTCTAGCGTTTCTATAGCCTTCGGAAACAAAGCAGTTTGGCGCGGCGAGATCTGTACATAGGCGTCTGAAAGCCGTTGCACCAAAGCTTCATCTTTGATTTTAAAATACTTCAGCGTGACCCGAAAACGTTCGTGTCGGAGGTCGTCTTTTTTGATCATACCCTTGCCGTAGAGTTTCCAGAGATGCGCATTTTGATACACATATTGCTTGTGGAAATGATCAAAACCACCTACTTGGGCCTCCAGCTCTTCCGCTACAAAAATTTGTCGCAAAGCAATTTCTGAATTTTGATCAAAATCCCAGAGGGTGCGGTCTAGGTCAAAGAAGAGGTGGCAATCAGAAAAGGGCATAGCTCATGAGCGTGAGAAGAAAAGCGTTGCCTGCCAAACCGATCAACATAAATATAAAGGTTGTTTGGTATTTGCCGTAGAATTTAGCGGCTACGTAACTGCCAATCGGCACTGAAAATAGCAAGGGTGCAAAAAGCGTAATGCCATAAAACCCGAAGGTCCATTTGATACGGATAATTAATTTTTTGGTGCGGGTAACTTTGTGATAATTAATGGGTTCTTTGCCAGCAGCAAGAGCGGCTTCTCTTTTTTTGGCGCGTTGACGGTGTGAAAAGCGCAGGACCAACTCGCTACCGAAATAAAAGATAGCCGACGCTGTGGCAGCGCCTAAAAACGATGCTAACCAGGTTTCATGAAAAGCAAGATGAAAACTTTTGCCTGGAAAAGACGACACTAAAAATTTGACCATTGCCAAACCGTATATACTCCAAAATCCTACCCAGTTCATGGTTGTGTCCTCTTTATAATTTGATGCCAAATGCCAAATCTCCGGCGTCGCCAAGACCCGGAACGATATAAGATTTAGCGGTGAGTTCGTCGTCTATGGCCGCAACCCAAATTTGGGTGTTGGTTGGTAAATTGCGTTGTACAAATGCCAAAGCTTCTGGTGTGGCAATGGCACTTAAAATATGAATTTGTTTGGGCGTTCCGTGCTTCTTGAGCGCCTTGTAAACCGCTACCATGGAGCTGCCAGTGGCGAGCATGGGGTCTGAAATGAGCCAAATTTTGTGATCTAAATCAGGAACCGCCATGTATTCGACTTCAATCTCGAAATCTTCGGGGCTGCTGTGCTTGCGGTAGGCAGAAATATAGGCGCTGTCGGCGTGGTCAAAGCTGCGCAGAAGGCCTTCGTGCATGGCCAAACCAGCGCGAAGAATGGTGAGCAAGACAGGTTGTTCGGCGGGTTGTTGTACCTGAGCCACACCCAAAGGAGTTTGGACCGCCTTGGTTTGGCTAGGGAGCTGTTTGGAAACTTCGTACGCAAGAATTTCTGCAATGCGCGAAAGGTTGTGTCGGAAACGCAGGCGATCGTCCTGAACGCCAACAGCCCTGATCTCGGCCATGTATTGACCAAGAATAGAACTTTGTAAACCGATGTGCTGTATCCTCTCCATTTTTCTTTAAAATTACGTATTATTGGGCATTCAAATCATTAAAACATTCCTTTTCATGAAAGATCAACGCAAGGTCCTGTTTTTGATCATTATAGCGGCGCTAGGTTACTTTGTAGACATCTATGACCTCGTGTTGTTTGGCGTAGTAAAGGCAGAAAGTTTAGCGACAATTATGCCGGAGGCCACAAATGAACTCAGAGCCAGCACCGGGAAATTTCTCTTCAATATACAAATGCTTGGGATGTTAATTGGAGGAATATTGTGGGGCGTTTTAGGCGATAAAAAAGGGCGTTTAAAGGTGCTTTTTGGCTCCATACTCCTCTACTCTGTTGCCAATATTGCCAACGCATTTGTAACAGACATTCCGAGTTACACGCTCATCAGACTAATTGCAGGAATTGGTTTGGCTGGCGAACTCGGGGCAGGCATTACACTCATTAGCGAACTCATGCCCAAAGAAACCCGGGGTTACGGCACTATGATAGTCGTTACGTTTGGCGCACTCGGTGCAGTAACAGCCTCGTTGGTGGGAGCAGAAGGTCAAGTTGTGGGAGCATATATTTACAAGCTAAGCGGATGGGCACCTGAAAATTGGCAAGTGGTTTATTTGATTGGCGGTGCCATGGGGCTCTTGTTGTTACTCATGAGAGTTGGCGCCCTAGAGTCGGGATTTTTCCAGCAAATGGACAACGACCCCTCTATTCAAAAAGGACAACTCCGCCTCATTTTTGGAAAGCGCAATAATCTTGTTAAATACTTGCATTGCATCAGTATTGGGATCCCTATTTGGTATACCGTCGGGCTCTTGGTCATGAATTCTGCCGACAATTTTGGCCCATGGCTTGGGGTAAATGACATCTCGAACGGAAAAGCCGTGATGTATTGTTATTTGGGCTTAAGCGCTGGAGATTTACTTGCTGGTTTCTTGAGTCAATGGTTGAAAAGTAGAAAAAAGGTGGTGCGACTTTATTTACTGTTTTCTTTGGTCGTCACTGTGTTGTTTTTGGGTGTTTTCCATCAATACAATAATTCAGCAAGCACCTATTACTTCTTGTGTTTCTTGCTTGGTTCCGGAACTGGTTATTGGGCCATTTTTGTCACCATCGCTGCAGAACAATTCGGCACGAACATCCGCTCCACAGCAGCCAATACCATCCCTAATTTTGTGCGCGGTTCCGTGAACTTGATTGTATTGCTGTTTAGTGCTTTGGTAAGCTTTCAGATCAATGACGGTGTTTCTGCTATGGTCGTGGGTTTCATTTTTATTGGCCTTGCATTATATAGCCTAAGCCAACTCAAAGAAACGTTTGGTAAAGACCTCAATTATTTTGAGGTCTCTTAGATCTTCTGAGAGTAATCTTCGAAGTCTTCGATGAGTTCTTGATCGACTTGATTCGCCACAGTAATCGGAATAAAATCTACCACAACATTCGTTTTATCTAAGCCAAAGTCTTCTGCTGGTTTGAGGCCCGTAGACTTCACAAAACGGTAGGTTTTCACACACAACTTTTGGAAAGGTGTTAAGTGGTTATCCATGGCAACTCTCGAGTTGATCACAATAAATTTGAAGTCGACTTGGTCAAGTTTGCCACGCACGCTTTCAAAGATGCTTTCACCGCTCAACTCGCCTTTTTCAATCATTTTACAGTAAATCTTACGCATCATGTACTCAATGCGGTGCTCCTCTTTAAAGCCCATTTGAAGGGTCACGTAATAACAACGTTTGTCGATGATTTGATGCACCGAATAATGCACTCCCCATGGTTCGTTGAGGATATCGAGGTGCAAGAACCAAATGGTACCCGCCTTGCGTGGTTTCTTGTAGAATAAAGAATGATAAACGGTAAGATCTAATTTATTTGCTGAATCAGAACGCGTTGGAAAAACTAAATTGGTGGCTTCAAAATCGATGTCTTTATCCTCTCGTACAGAATTCAACACAGGAATCACAGTATTCATAGGTAAGTACTCCGTAATACTTGTGCGCAGTTGCTTGGCTTTGAAATAGAGATATAAAACAGCAAAGAAGGTTGAAGCTAGAATGAGTGTAAACCATCCACCTGAAACTACTTTACCTAAATTGGAGAGTAAGAATACGCCTTCTATAGCAAGGAAAATCAAGAAAATCACGATATAAAATCCTTTCGCTTTAGGATACTTTAAAACAAGTAAAAATCCTAATAGGATAGAAGTCATGACCATGTCTATTGTAATGGCCAAACCATAGGTATGCTCCATAGCACTTGACTCCCTAAAGATGGCAATGACTACCAAACAGCCTACCATCAAGAACCAATTGATGAATGGAATGTAAATTTGGCCTTGGTGTTCTGATGGATATTTCACTTTCAAGTTCGTCCAAAGTTTCAACTTGATAGCTTCATTCATAAGGGTGAAAACGCCAGTGATGAGGGCTTGTGAAGCAATGATGGTTGCTGCGGTTGCCAATGCAATTGCGAATGGCAGAATATGTTTAGGAACCATACTGTAGAAGATGGTTTGGTTCTCTACTACATGAAAATCCGGAGATAAACAGAGTGCAGACTGCCCCAAATAGTTGATAACCAGAAGAACTGATACAAAAGTCCAACTCAAGCGAATATTGCCTTTACCACAGTGGCCGAGATCTGAATATAATGCTTCAGCCCCAGTGGTACACAAGAAAACTGAACCTAAAACAGCAAAACCACCATCGACATTTGCCACCAAATTGTAAGCCCAATAAGGATTAAAAGCTTGTAAAACGACAGGGTTGTCAAAAATATGAATGGCTCCTAAATAACCTAGAAATAAAAACCACAAAGCCATCACAGGACCAAACATTTTCCCAATTGCAGCCGTACCAAATTGTTGAATCATGAAAAGCAAGACAATAATCGTAACGACAATTGGAATGACGGGTACATCTGGATTGATCGCATTGATCCCTTCAACAGCTGAAGATATAGAAATGGCTGGTGTAATGAAACCATCGGCCATCAGTGTGGCACAACCAATCAATGCTGGTATGATGATCCATTTATAGTTTTTATCCTTTAATAGTGCGAATAGCGCAAATATTCCACCTTCACCTCTATTATCAGCATTCAGTGCAAAGAAAATGTATTTGATGGTAGCCAATAAAATCAAAGTCCAAATCACGCTAGATAGCGCTCCCAAAATAAAAGGTTCAGATATATTTTTACCTCCGCCAGTTATTGCTTGAAATACGTATAGAGGTGAAGTTCCGATATCCCCAAAAACAATTCCTGTTGTGATCAATAATCCAGCAATCGAAATTTTTTGGGTGTTAAGGTGCGCCATGATGAAAAAAATTTCGTCGAAGTTATGTCTTTCTTACATTTCTACGTAAACATTTCGTTAAAATATTTATCTTTGTGTCCCGATTGCAAAATCGGATAGTCTGCTGCCCACGTGGTGAAATTGGTAGACACGCCATCTTGAGGGGGTGGTGCCAACAGGTGTGCTGGTTCGAATCCAGTCGTGGGCACATTGATCAAAGCATCTTGCCGTAGGCAGGATGCTTTTTTCTTTTACACGAGTCCAAAATGAAATTTTGAGGGAGTGAAAGAGAAAAAAGCATCTATTTGCGAAGCAAAAAGATGCTTTGATCCACTATAAAGCCAAGACTGGTTCACCGAACGAAGTGAGGTAATCCAGAAACTTGGTTCACCGAACGCAGTGAGGTAATCTAATTTATCCGGGTTTTTACTGAGCTATCTTTGAATAAATCCTTGATTTCAAATTCCCTTGCAGACCAAATTCGGAAATTTGAAAATAATCTATTTTTTCATTAGTACGGAAATTATCCGTACTTTTAATCTTGAATTTATGAATCTTGTCCTTATGTCACAAAATGCACGCTTTGATGCTCGACTCAGTTTAACTCAAAAAGAACTTCTTGAGAAAGCCGCTCATCTTGGCGGTTATCGTAGTCTTTCTGATTTCGTTATCAAAGTTGCAGAGGATAAAGCCAATGAAATCATTGAACATCACGAACTGATCAAATTAAGTGTCGCTGATGCTGAAGTTTTCTATTCCGCTTTAATCGAAGATCAGCAACCAAATGATTACCTGCAAAAAGCAGCAGAAGAAAGCGCAACATACTTTCAATGGAAGCGAAAGTAGTCGTTCTTGGCCCTCAGCACAAGGAGGCTAAAAAAAACTTCAAATGTGGCACCGATATTCTCGACAAATACCTTGCACATTTCGCCCTTCAGGACCAACAAAAAAAACTGAGTGTATGCTTTGTGCTCGAATCTCCATCAGGGGAAATAATTGGCTACTACACGCTAAGTGCGAGTAGCATTGATGCAAAAAATACAAACGATCAGCGCTTCATGCCGTTTAAAACGAATTACCGTACCCTACCCACTATTTTAATTGGTCGTTTTGCCATTGATCTGAACTATAAAGGAAAGGGTTTCGGAAAAAAATTACTTTCCGATGCACTCAAAAGATGTACGTTGCAAGCAAATCAAATTGGAGCCTGCGCTGTTTTTGTAGAGCCCAAGGACGCAGCTGCACGTGAATTCTATTTAAAATTCGGTTTCAAAAACCTACCCGACCAGCGTAAGCTGTTTATTACTATGCAACAGCTCAATCAGATTTACATTGTATTTCACTGAATTTAACCAACGAACACAAACGCTTGAAAACACAACAAATTCCCTCCGTTTCGGAAGGACTTTTTTTATGTATTTAATGTCCGTAATTCCCCTTACCCAAGCCCGTATTTACGTCTAGAACCCTTCCGCGTGAGAAGAGAAAATAGCACTTTTGTAAGTTAGATTTTTGTAATTTTGATAAGATGAACTATCTGATTGAAAATCAACTAGAAAAAATTCGTGAACTCTGTTTTGAACACAAGGTATCGACCTTGCACGTCTTTGGTTCTGCAGTCACTGATGCATTCTCAGAAGAAAGCGATATTGATATCTTGATCAAATTCAAAGACCTTTCTCATGAAGAATATACAGATATGTATTTTTCACTTCACGAAAAACTAGAGGCAGTTTTCAATAGAAAGGTAGATTTACTAACAGAACGATCTCTATCCAATCCATATTTTATAGCTAAAGTAGAGCAAACCAAGATGCTTCTTTATGCAGCATGATATTCTCAAATATCTATACGACATAAGAGGCGTTGAAAGAGAAATAGAAATAATTGGAGAAGCCGTTAATCGGATCTTGAAGATTGACGCGAAAATTCAAATTTCAAATGCAAGAAAAATTGTCAACCTTCGCAATTGGGTGATTCATTCCTATGACAATGTTGATTCTATTTTAATCTGGGTAATTATTCATAAAGACATCCCTGTACTTCAATTGGAAGTTCAGCATTTATTAAAAATGAAGTAACGAAGGGTATTGTTGAACCTAAAAAAGTCAACTACTTTTCACTAAATTTATCCCTATCAAACAAAGACCTCATGAAATTGAAAATTTTTCTCATTTCCGGACTGATTTTGTCATTCCAATCTTGCGACAATAAACCAAGCACTAAAGTACCTGAACCAAGTTCTATAGTGGCTACCGAAGAGAATACCAAAGAGTTGAAAGAAAGTCTCAAAGACGTAGCTGAAGAAGAAAAGAGACTGGCTAAAGAAGCGGAACAAAACATGACTACCATGAGTTTCAATGTACTCAACCACGAGTTTGGCACAGTCATGGAAGACACCAAACACCTCTATAACTTTGTCGTGACCAACACAGGTAAAAAACCGCTCTTCATTGCTGATGTCAAGGCATCTTGCGGCTGTACAACCCCAAAAAAACCAGAAAAAGCGATTGCGCCAGGCAAGTCAGATATCATTGCCGTAGAATTCCATCCTAAAGTTGGTCAATTGGGGCGTCAGGACAAAACGGTTACGGTCACGGCGAATACGAATCCTACAATGGTCGTTCTCAAAATTGGTGCAGACGTCATTAAAAATCCAGAAACCAACGCTCGCATCGCCAACTAATATGAAACTACACGTTCTCAATACCGGTTTTTTCAAACTCGACGGCGGTGCCATGTTTGGCGTAGTCCCTAAAACCATTTGGCAAAAAACCAACCCAGCCGACACCGACAACATGTGTACTTGGGCCCTGCGTTCTTTACTCATCGAAGATGGCAAAAGACTCATTTTAGTCGACACCGGAATCGGCGACAAACAATCCGAAAAGTTCTTCTCTCATTATCACCTTCACGGCACAGATAGCCTGCATGGCAACTTAGCGCGCTTGGGCTTTCATGCCTCAGACATCACGGACGTGATCCTCACCCACTTGCATTTTGATCACTGCGGCGGCGCAATTGCATTTGACACGCAAAAAGAAGCGTATCGAACCGTTTTTCAAAATGCCACTTACTGGAGTTCAGAAAACCATTGGCAATGGGCTACCCAACCCAACCCAAGAGAAAAGGCCTCCTTTTTGGCAGAAAACATCCTGCCGATTCAACAAAGTGGTCAACTTCAATTTGTAGAACGAAATGGCATTTTGACACCAAACGCCTTGCCAGGAATCGATCTTTCCTTCTTTGATGGCCATACAGAAAGCATGATGCTTCCGCAAATTCAATACAAAGGAAAAACGCTCGTGTTTATGGCCGACTTATTACCTAGCACTGGTCATATTCCGCTGCCCTACGTCATGGGCTACGACACCCGCCCTTTGCTTACGCTCACCGAAAAAGAACGTTTCTTAAACGAAGCAGCCGACAACGAATATGTCCTATTCTTAGAGCACGACTCCCAACACGAATGTTGCACCGTTCAACACACCGAGAAAGGCATCCGATTAAAGGATACTTTTTCATTTGCTGAACTTTAAAAAAGAAACATGAAAAGCCCCAAAGAAATTGTTCAAGGCATGCTCGACAACGACGCCTTCAGCCAATTACTTGGGATGGAAATCAAGGCACTCGAACTCGGGTTTTGTCAATTGAGCTGTCCGGTTTCAGCACAAACCACCAACGGCTTTCAGATTGCCCACGGAGGCCTCACTTACTCCTTAGCAGACTCCGCTTTGGCTTTTGCCGCCAACACCTACGGTTACCAATGCATGAGCATTGACACACAAATTGCACACCTAGCCAAAGTTCAACTTGGCGACATCCTAACAGCCACTTGTACAGAAGTCCATCGCGGCAAAACAACGGGGGTTTACGAAGTTCGCATTGCAAACCAACATCAAAAAGTGGTCGCCTATTTCAAAGGAACGGTTTACATATCAGAACAGCGTTGGTAAACCCGACAACTTTAGGAAGGGATTTTCAAAACCTGTCCTTCTCGAATAAAATCAGAACGCAAACCATTGGCTTTTTTAATTTGAGAAACGGTTGTGCGGTGTCTTGCAGCAATGCTCGAAAGGTTGTCTCCTGACCTCACTCTATAAGTTCTATAACTTGGATGTACAACCTTTTTAACGCCCGCCAGATCTACACCTTTGGTTGTATATGGATATTTCTGCACATAGTCCTCCAGCTGAATCGTTTGACCAATTTGTACGTCGTAATATTTATAAAATTGCTGCCTGATATTGATGAACTTACAAATGGAATCCAAAGGCCGACTGCTCCAATCGTAACATTGAATGACATTTTCATTAAAGTCGAGCACTTGGATGGGCTCAAGCGTTGGGTATAAATTGTGCATGCGCGTCAATTGCGGCGTAACAGCTCTCAGCCCCCCGCCTGCCGAACCGCGGCTATCCAAGCGCACATAACAGCGCCCATCTTCGCTCGGACCCACCACAGCAGTCCAATACACCGTCAGCGTTAGCGGATTGATCTGAATATACAATTGCTTCAGATCAGAATTGAAGCCTTTTCTTCGGATGTCTTCCAAGCCTTTATTGACCTTCACATTGATGTATCCTCCAAAATCATCGACGATCCTGGCATTAAACGAATGCAGGGCATCGTAGACAGAAGGCATCCCGAATGCCACATATGAATCGCACAGCACCTCATCGTGAGGCCCAAGATGAAGCGTATCAGGATTGATCAGGCAGAATGGCGGAATGACAATTTTCTCAGGAATTACCTGAACTTGAGCACATAACTGAAACGTGAAAAGTGAAATAAAGAAATAACCCAAAAAAAGTGGAGCAATTTTTTTCATGTCCTCAAATTTACCAATTTCACACCAAAACCAAAGAGCCCAAAAGAAATCCAGTAAAACTGAAAAAATATCCATGCTTTTGTTTGTAAATTTCAAAAAAGAGCTTACTTTTGTACTCGCTTTAACGAAAGCATTACACAATTCTCTAAAGCAACTGTCGTTGCTCACGCAAGTGAAAGAAATTGGTTTGGTAGTTCAGTTGGTTAGAATACCTGCCTGTCACGCAGGGGGTCGCGGGTTCGAGTCCCGTCCAGACCGCAAAACGCTTCGTTAAAGACAAGTCCTATATGGCTGTAGGAATTAGAAAACCCTAGAATGTATCAATGTTCTAGGGTTTTTGCTTTTATGGACTTTTCACTTCAAATTTTCAAGGGGGGGGACGGAAGGGGGGACTTATTCGGGTCATTTTAGTTCTTCTGCGCGTTTTATACCATTATTTGGTATATATCGCTCTGTAAAACTAAACGAGCAGTAGTAAGAAAGCTTGAATTTCTGTCACATATTTAGCAACTATTTGTGACATTTATAATTATCAGCAAATAATTGCAATCATGTCGCAAATATCTCCTATTTTTGCGACATAATTATAATTTAATTATGATTCAAAGCATTGATGATAAAGTAATTAAAAAAATTAAAAAAGCGAAGGGGGGCGCGCTATTTTTTATAGATGACTTCCTTGATTTTGGAAGCGGCAAAGCAGTGTCAAAAGCATTAGAACGCTTGGTTCACTCAGGAGATATCCACAGAGTAGCAAGAGGGATTTATTCTCGTTTAGCTAAAGACCCTATTCTTGGGCAAATCAGACCAAGCACCGAAGATATTGCAGAAGCTATAAGAAAACGAGACAAGGCAAGAATCATTCCTACTGGCAGCTTGGCATTGAACGCGCTTGGGCTCTCCACACAAATACCCATCAATGTTGTTTTCTACACCGATGGATCTGCTAGAAAAATAGACTTAGGTAGAAGGACTATTTTATTTAAAAAGACTTCACCAAAAAATTTAGCAACGATTGGTAAAATAAGTACATTAGTTATTCAAGCCCTCAAAGAAATCGGTAAAGAAAAGGTTACGGAGCAAGAAATCGACCTCATCCTGGACAAACTTAGTAACGAGGAGCCCTTTCGTTTGGAGCACGATATCAAACTTGCCCCAGAATGGATTAGAATCATTATGCGCAAGGCCATCAAAAAACCATAACATGATTAACTGGATCAATTTACCTGATGCTACGAGATATAATTCGCTAGTGCAAATCTCTGAGCAAACAGGAATGTCGCCTTTCGCCATTGAAAAAGATTGGTGGGTAAGCCGCTGCTTGGAAATTATATTTCAACTTGATGTAGCTAAACACTTGGTATTCAAGGGAGGTACTTCCCTGAGCAAGGCTTGGAAACTCATTGATCGATTTTCAGAAGATGTAGACCTTGCCATTGATCAAGATTTTCTCATGAGCCCTACCAACAACTGGTCTAAAAAAGAAAAAACAACGCTTAGAAAATTAGCTGGGGTCTATGCTACCGAAAACTTTTTTCCTGAAATTGAAAAAGCATTCAAAGCACAAGGCTATCAAAACCTCGTGTTTGAGATTGTTAAAACCAATGAAAGTGATAAAGACCCAAGTGTTTTAAAAATATTCTATCCAAATCTTGTCAATCCAAATGGCAACTATATGGATTCTTGTATTCAGATTGAGCTCAGTTGCCGATCGTTGCGTGAGCCATTTGAAGTAAAAGAAATCAACTCATTGGTAGATGAGCATTTCTCAGGACAAGAATTTGCTATGCCTACCTTCATGGTGCCCACTGTACGGCCTGAACGCACTTTTCTAGAGAAGTTATTCCTGTTGCATGAAGAGTTTCATCGTCCTCAGGAAAAGAGAAGACACGAGAGATTGAGTCGACATTTATATGATATCCACCAACTATCTAATGCAGGTATGAATGAGAAGGCTTTTCAGGACAAAGCACTTTACCACACCATTGTTTCACATCGCCATTTGTTTTCAAAAATTGGTGGCGTGGATTACAACGCTCATCATCCAAAAACACTTAATCCCATACCTCCAAATGAGCTCTTGACCCAGTGGGCTGAAGATTACCTCAAAATGTTACAGGAAATGATCTACGAAAAAGATCCTCCGACTTTTGAGCAATTAATAGAAAACCTTGAAGATTTAAGGAAACAACTTCAAAATGTTTCATGGGAATTTGACTTAGTTTTTGAAAATTGAATGAAATAGGAATAATTCAACACAAGTAAACACTTTTGTTTACAATTATAAAAAGCACTACTTTTGAAGTAATTAGCACATGATGACTACCGATATTTCACAATTTAATGGCCTACACCCAGGAGCAGTCCTTAAATGGATTTTAAAAAAGCGTGGTATCAAGCCTATCGAATTGGCGTGCGCCATTGAGGAACACAAACAGACCATCAGCGCCATTCTCCATGAAAAGCGCGGTATCAATGCTAAATTGTCCGTCAAACTTGCCGAACTATTAGCGCTAGACCCTGCTTTTTTCATGCAGTTGCAAGCGTCGTTTGAAATCAAGCAAATCTTAATTGCAAAGCAACCTACCCTCACTCCTAACCTTTCCATCATCAGAAAGGTCTTGTTTTGGGATACAAACTTTGAACAAATCGATTGGCAAAAGCAAAAAACGGCCGTCATCAAGCGAATATTTGAACGTGGCAATGACCAAGAAATTAATGAGGTCATCCGATTCTATGGCAAAGAAACCGTTCAAACTGTGCTTTCCCACTACAACAATTCCTTTCTGCCGGCATATAATGAGAATAAACAGGCGTTCTTAAAAAATCACCTGAATGCCGCTGTATAAGAAAACAGTCTCTAATCTGCTTTGGAATGCGTTAATACAACTCATGACAGAAGAGGAACTTCAACCATTTAGATTGGTTGGAGGCACTGCGCTTAGCCTACAGTGCGGTCACCGAATGTCTATAGATATTGACCTCTTTACCGACCATACTTATGGTTCTGTCGACTTTGATCAAATAGATCGGCTGATTGCCAAACGCTTTAAAATTGCACAAATGAGTGAGCAAGGCAATCAAAGTATGGGCAAATCATATTATGTTGGTTCGGAAGAAAACAACCTTGTCAAACTAGACTTTTACTACACAGATACTTTTATTTATCCAGAACTCAATATGGAGAAGATAAGAATGGCCACCAAAGAAGAAATTGCAGCCATGAAACTTGAGGTAATAGGACGCGGTGGGCGAAAAAAAGACTTTTGGGACGTTCATGAACTGCTCGATTCAATGAGCATCCATGACATGCTTTCTCATTATGAAAAAAGGTATCCTTACGGACATACTAAAGAAAATCTCATCCAGAGCTTCATCAAATTCGATTCAGCCGACGATGATTTCAATCCAGAATGTTTACGTCAAAAACACTGGGAATTAATCAAACTTGATTTGCAGGAATTGATTGAGAAGGAATTTCCATCAATGTCCTAGGGTTTTTGCTTTTATGGGGTTATATCAAAGTTGAAATAACCTCCTGCCCCATCAACAAAACTTCTTCTCTTGTTGACCGCAATGGTTTTTGAAGAAAAGAAATTCCAGTCAACCTAAGACAAGAGACAAAAGCGTCATCCTTAAGTTGAAATTCAAGTTGGTCCATTTGAAATGTAGCAGATTCAAAAGTATACTTGGCAGTTTGCCCTTTTAAATACTCTATAACTATCAAAGAGTCGGTTTTAAGCGTGTTTTTAGACAAAATGGTCGTGTTATACTTCGCAAATAATTGCATGGGTTCTAGAAGGTCTTTTACTAAAATACGTTCTGCTAAACGACCATTTTTGCGAAGTTCAATTCGGGCTTCATTATTGAGTAATAACTCCAAGCCACCAATGCGTTTACCTAACTCTGTCCAATGCGTGACACCCAACTTGCGGATTAAGTCTAAATCAAATAAGATTTCCTGTATGGTGAAATGCTGGGCTGAGCGTAGACGGTCAATTTCTGATTTTAAAGAAGGAGTTATTGCTAGCTCCCAAGATTGAATGGCTGTTCCAAATAAATTGATGACAAAAGAATGTACTTTTTGACTCATAAAATATTTAAGCCTCCTTTGATTCAGCTAAAAATATCGAGGAAAACAAACCATTCAAAGCAACAACTACAGGGAGAACCAAAAGGAAAATAAAGAAGCTAGATAAGAGATTACCTGAATTCATAAATTCTGGGTTTTGAAAATAGAGCACACCCATAATGACTAACACAGCTACCATATAGATAAAGGACAATCCTGTGAGCTGGTAACCTAAATCAAATGAGGTAAGCGGTTCTTGATTGTTGTCTTTGGTGGCTATTCTCTTTAAAAACCTCATCCAAGTATGTCCACAAATATGAGAAATGAAAATTGCACCCACGCAAATAACAAAGGCATCTTTATTAAAGCCGTATATGTCATCACTTATTTTCCAAAACAGAAATAAAATAACTGGTAAGGTGAATACAGATAATATTTTTACAGCCATGGTTTGTTTTGAATACTTGTCATAGTATGCAAAACCAATAGCCAAAAAAATAAAAACAACAAGTACTTGAACAAAAGCAGTACTCATTCGAACTAAGGATGCGATTAATTTTCCCATGCGTATGGTTCTTGAAATAAATATTTTAACTGAGAAATATCTAATTTATTATAACATAATCACCTTTCCTGCTTCAACCTCTTTTTGCAAATCGATTAAAATAGCTTCTCTAGACTTGTTTGAAAACTTTCTTAATAGATCGGTTTTACCGTTGTAATCTTCAAAGTAAAATGGCTTTTCTTCACCCCAAAGCGCTGAATCATAAAATTTAAATGAAAAACAACTACCTATATCAGCATTCTTGAAATCGACAAAATCATTTGTTCCAATTAAGTTAACCGTTAAAATAGGTGATCCAATTATATTTCCTTGATCATCAAAGTTTACTGACGATAAATCCTTTTTTACAATTTTAATATAATCAACCTTCAAAGCTTTTAATCCATTATGATCTACTTCTAGAGCTAACATTTTTTTTATCTTGGATACACCAATTTTATGCAAATCTTTTGGAATAAATCCTTCTCCTTTGTTTAGCGGTATTGTTGCAACCACCGTATCTACAAATTTCATAACAACCTTTTAAACTAATTAAATATTTCACCCCTCAATAAATCCTTCGGCACTACCCTAGCCGTATCGTTCTCCACTACTACTTTGAGTTGCTTGATCACTTTAGTTTGCGCAACCTGACAAGTATACGTCAATGTGTAATTCGGCCCTTCATGGGTTGCCCCACTCAATTTGATGTCAAAACCATAATTGAGTTTACTCAGTAATTGTAATACCATAGCTTTTGACATACTCTTCTTTGTTTGGCTATCAAGCAAAGTATACATCTTTGATTGCTGACCAGTGCGGTAATAGGCATTGAACAAGCGGCCAATATCAGAACCTCCAGCTGCGGATAGCATCACGGGATTAGCCATGCCTTTACTAGGTTCTATTTTCTGAACCGGGCCTGACGCAATTGATGCAGGTTTCTTTTGAATAGGAGGTTCTTGCTGCGTTTGGCAGGAAAAAATAATTAATACTATGAAAAGATAATATTTCATAAATGGCAAGGAAATTAGTTTCATTTGAAAGTTACAACTGCATATCAATTAAAAAAACGAGAATTACTTTTAAGTCCAGCAATTAAAGCTCATTTACTAATACCCTCTTTTAATTCTATTAAATATTAAAATGACTACAATTATTGCAATAGAGAATATTAGTGGTTTGATTAATTTGGCTTTATTCTTGACTGACCTTTCATAATCAAACCAACCACTATATTCAATTTGATTTGTGATATAGTTGATATAACTCTTTTCATTACCAACCAATTTATTGTTGAGAAAATCTCTAAAAACCTTCCTTCTCATTTTATAATTTTCTGTAGAATGTTCAGGGAGAGCTTTGACCATTTTTTCAAATGCTGGGTCTTTTTTTAATTTATCCAATATTTTAGATGCGTCAGACCTAAACTTCTTCCATTCATGTTCTTGGACATTAAGCATTTCTTGATGGTTTTTAAACCCATCCTTTTTAGCCTCTTCATCTCGAGCTTCTGCTTCTGCTTTTAATCGAGCTTTAATTTCTTTATCTCTTTTATTTGCCTCCTTCGCCTGCTCAACAAAAAACTTATTACCGCAGTTTGGACAACAATCGGCAGAAATACTAACGCCATGTCCACAATCTCTACATTCAATTAAGCCCATCTGATTAAAAATTTAAACAATCACCGCCTTCTCAATCACTGCCTCCTTGAATTCCTTCGATACACTAAACTGCTTAAAGGCTTCATCGACGGCGGCTGGGGAAAGGCCAGTAAGGGGTTGAAGAATAGGTGCGTCTGCTAATTCTTTCATCTTTGGGAATTGATAGAATGATTCTGAGCCGTCGTCATCGCAGCGGTAAGTGAAAATCCAGCGGATGTGACTTGGACTTCTCCAATCTTCCTCTGGCTCTTCTTTGTCATTGTAGGTATAAAACCAATCTGAAATTTTGAGTTGTGAATAGGCCACTTGTGCTTCATCAAGCCCGTCTATTAAAATGACCAAATTGCCACTGGAGTTATTCTTTTGGATTTTAAGCTGGTCGGTTAGCAATGATTGAAACACGTGGATAACGTCGGTGTATTTGGACGGCAAGCGCTCCAATTTGCGTTGAATTTGTTCATCAGTTGTATCCCAATACTGAGCACGCTGGCCTTGCAAAATGTAATGATACAAGGTGGCATGAAGGCTGTTTTGCATGCCTGCCCCACAAAAGTGATACAATACTTGGATTTTATCTTCTTTGAGCTGTTCAACGACGTCTGCAAGTAGCGCGCCTTTACCCATTCCGGCTGGTGACTTGATGCAAAGGATGTTTTGCTCATCTGAAGCATTGCAGAAATCTAGAACAGCGGCTTTCTCACGGTCTCTGCCTACAAAACAAGATTGATAATATGCAATACGTTCACTGTGGTCAAAAACCTGCCCTGCGCCACCTCTGATGGCATCTTTGATCGGGTCAAAGGTTGGTTCAAGGTGATCGATTGCTGGTTGATCTACCTCATCACCTAAACGCAAATTCAATAAATGCGCTTTTGATTTGTTATGATAGAGACCTTGAAAAATGTATGGGTCTTCACCTGCTTTTCCTGGTTGAACATAGGGATACAAGAGCAAGGATTGTCCATTTTGAACCCAATGGTATTTACCGTCAATTAACTCCAATGATCCGCCTTCAAAAAGTTGGCTCAATGCAGCCAATTCTTCAAATAAAGTGATAGATGTCTGTAACTGGGGCAAAAATTGGGCTTCAATACGAATCAATTGATGCACATAGCGGTTTCTGAAGGTAATGAAGCGATTGAGTAAGGGCTCGCCGTTCTTTGGTTTCACTGTTGGGGCCATCCAGCGTTCATCTTCAGCAGAAAGTGCCCACAAATTCTTCCAACTTGTGTCAGAAGGCAGGGATTCACGTAGGTTATCTAAGATTTGCTTCATAAACAAAGCATCTCCTTGATCATCTAGACGTTCAAATTTCTGACAAAGTTGAATTACTGCACCCAACCTGAGCATCAGGGTACTCATACCCAAGGCCGCCATGTAGAAATTATTGAGCCCGGCTGGGTCTTCCTCAACCAATCGTTGAAGATTGTCTAAGTCAGTACTTATTGCTTTCTCAGACTTGAGTTCTAAATAACGCTTGTGGTATTGATGGACTGGGTTCATTGTTGAATATTTTTAAGAAGCACCTTATGCTGATACTCTAATTTTACATCTCGCCTTCCTAAAGTTAGGAAAATTCTGGAGCTTTCTTCGATGGTTTTTGGGAAGCCATAAAGCTCATCTACTTCATCTTGAATGAATGGCTCCTTGTCAAGGCTGTAAAAAGGAGAGAGTATTCCGAATGCTTCGTGCACAAATTCTATCGGATACTTATTTTCATCGGCAAAACGTCGTGCAACCACACTTTGCCTCTCCTCTATTTCATTTTGAAGTTTTATAGTGATTTCCTTGAGTTGTGTGTAAGCCAAAAGCTCTGCCTCTTGCTCCTCACTTGGGCCTTTGAAGCGCAGGTAATTATACAAAGAAAATTGAATAGCGGCATCCTGAACCGCACTATTAGTTCCTACTAATTCAACTGAACTATTGAAGAATCGTTTCAAGTATGGATAATGCCAAGCTGTGGCCAAAACAGGAATCTCGGCATCGTAAAAAGCATTGAACAAGTTAGTCAGGTGATTCGGGCTGAATAGCGCAATATGCACATCATGAAGCACAACCACAATCTTCTTGGATAGCTTCCCTTTTTGAGCCTTCAAGAACTTCCAAGGGTCTTTGAGCGCCTTTTCATCACTTGTCAATTCGAACAAACTCTTGGCTAATTCTTGCTCTAAAAAAGAGGCCGTAAACGTAGCACCGTTTGGATGTAATGCGTAATAAACGGGATGATAAAATGACGTATCTAGTTGCTGGACCAATTGCTTATAAGCCGAAGCTCCTTGATCAGCTTCTGGTTTATACCAAGCAACCAATGCGCCCTTACCCTTTTGAAGCAAAGCAGAAACTTCATCGGCTACCTTTGTAATTTCTTCAAATTGTTCCAATGCAAATTGCTGCTCTTCCGTTCTAAAACTTGGCGCATACTCGTGTGCTACCCTCGCCGCCAACTGACCAAACGCAAATTGCGCATCAAAAGCACCCCAAGCATGCGCATCTGTAATATTCCAATGCCCGTTGAATCCTTGCGCATCCAAAAAATGAAACGCTCCAAACTGCTTTTCAAATAAACTTGCTTGATTCATCTGAGCCAGAATAGCTTCCATCTTTTTCGCCTCTTCCCTATTTCGCTCGGGCGGCAACACAAAAAATCCGTGCATCACGGCATTTCTCAAACTCGCCATATGATGAATGGCCTTATTCAATACTTGTTTACCATCCTTCTCTTCCCAGAAAAAAGGTTTCAAAAGCGCCGCTTCTGCCCCATCAGCATCTTTGAGCATATTAGCAGCCCAACGATACAACGGCCCTGCGTTATAAGCATGCCCATTCGACAAAAACAACGAAATCAAAAAGTCATTAAACACCTCTTTCTGCTTCGCTTGCTGCAAATAAACGGCAATACCCATCGCAGCCAATTGCGACAGAATTTCTTCACCTAATTCAACGAGTTCATCCGCTGCGTAAGCGTCGTCTTTTTCTTCTTCGAGCGCCTCGATTTTTTTAATTAGGCGTGGTGTGAGGTTGGGTGGGGTTGGGAGCGTCATGAAATAAATTTAAATAATTCCTTTCCAAACTGTTCGGTCGATTTCATTGGTCTTCCGAAGGCAGGTAAATCAAATAAGTGAAATTCAACATTTGCACATGCCATTTTAATGTTATCTATTTCATACAAAGCACTTTGATTAAGTGAAGTTCCTTTACCGAAACTAGAAATAACCTTTTTTATTCCGTGAGTATTAATAAAATCAATAATCAACTCCGTATTAAAATAAACCTTATTATACGGATGAAAAATTGCTGTATCCGCGAAACCGTTTCCTGTAATATCTTCCTCATTCTTGCATTCAATACGAGAAACAATATCTACGCATCCAAATTTGAACTTAGACATTATTCTGACTTTTGAATTTAAATCTCCTTTTTCAGCCAGCGGAATTTCCGGACAATTGACATCGAGATAAGAATTAACTGCTGGCCAAAATCGATTGCTCCAACCGCCTGTTGGTCGAATTCGTCCATAATAGTAATCAGCATCAGAACCAATTTCCGGATTGAATGTACCTAGAATTAGGGTCTTGCACTCCCATGTTGGAAATGGGTATTCATAAAATTTGTGTTTAATTGTTCGCATATTATTTAATTAGAGTTTTCTTGAGCACTGCATAAAAAGGGGAAAAATGATTTCAACTTTTGAGTATTATTTTCTTCCTTAATTATTTTCAAGGAAAATATTTTGAGTATGTCTGGTCGTCCAATAACAAATATTTGATTTTCCAAAAATAAACTTTGATTCATAAGCGAATTTGGAACATAAGGTAATTCATTACCAATATTTAAATCAAATGACACAGAACCATAACCATCTTTCAACCAACCAAGGATAACATATTGCCGATGTTCATTTTTTATGAAAGCAAGATCTTCACTTTTGAATGATAATGAAAGATTATTAAAGTACGCCCAATTCGCGAATGACTTCATTAGTGTCACTTTTTGAATCAGTGGTGTTTTCATCATTTCCAAGATTTTATATGCTTCATTTGATAGATTTTGTTTATTCAATTCGTCAATCAAAAAGAAAAGATTTTCATCAAAATTCCACTTCTCATAATGCTCCAAATTACTTAAAAAAGATCGTATAAGCTCTGGCATAAAATCACATGAATTTTGTTTGCAAAAGGTGCAAAAGACAACAAATTCTTTAAAAATTTCTAGATTGTAATTTAATATATCAGTTTCAATATTCGATTCGAATAGTTCTTTAAAATATTGATACTTTAGTTTTAAATATTCTTTTTTTTGTTCGGGATTTAGTACCGATTGTAAACACAGAAATTTGAATTCAAATGATGAATCGAATTTGCTACAAAAAGAAATATCTAATTCATTTAAATTATTATTTTGATTTCTTATTTCAATAATTTCTTTGCAAGAATCCAATATTTTCGGAGATTGACTAATTGAGGATATTTCATATAAAACCTCAGACTTAGTATTTGCGAGCCTCTGTAAGGTTATGTTAATTGATAAATCATGGATGTAATCAATAAGATCTAAATCTAGTATTAAAACTCCCCAAAATTTATCTACCAAAATATCCTTTAAATTTTGAGATTTAAAGGATTGAAAGCATTTTACTAATGAGTATGCATTCGTAGAATTAAACTCTCCTTTATTTGAAAGAAAATAATGAAATACCTCCGCCTCGTCATCGAAATTTTGTAAAGACTCCAATAATTCTAATGTCTTAAAGTTGTTGCCATAGACAATGAACTTTTCTGACTTTTCAATTTCAATATTGAAAGAATAAAAGTCACTGTTTCTTTCAATTATTGCTGATTTTATTGCATCAATAGTTCTTCCATTATCAATTATATTATTTTTAGAATCTGAAAAGATTTCTCTCGATTCCCAATCATTACAACTTTGAATTATAAAATCTGAAGAAAGACCAAAACGTTCTATTTTCTTACAAATTGAAAAAATTAAACATGACGGTTCTCCGATAAAACGAAGTACATCTTCTTCAAAATCAAAAAGTTCACCAGCATTTTTTAATAATAAATCCTCAAGAATAAGAACAACGTTTTTAATACCATTTTCATCCTCACAGGAAAACAGCACAAATAATAAATGATAAATCTTTATTTCAATTAATTCTAACTCATCTGCTTGAAGTTCAGAAACTAAATCAATTGCATAGTTATAATTTCCATCAATCAAGATTTTTTCTAATTTTTCAATAATATCATACTCTTCTTTATGAATTTCACAAGCTATATCTGCAATGTTGAATATTTTATTTGACTTAATAATAATCCCTAATTCACTCAAAAGATGAAGGTTTACTTTTGACCACTTATAAGAATTGGCAAGTTTTTGTTGCCTTTTGAGAATCTTCTTTGATGATTGGAATTCATAAAACAGATTAAAAATATCATTGGCAATTTTTGTGTCTTTTGTTGATTTGTTTTCAATAGAATAATGATATCCCAAAAACTCCAACCCATACCACTCAAACTCATCCGCTTTCTGTGCTTCTATTGCTCTTTCTAAACGAGTAATAAGTTTTTCATGCAAACCATGAATTTCCCCCTCACTCAACTTCTGCAACAAATACACTTTTAAGCGCTCGTGGTACAACTGGTACTTGCCACTTTCTGGGCTGTTGAACCAGGCGCTGTAGTTGGAAATGAATTCTTGAATGTCGTCTTCCGTTTCGCCCAATATTTCGGCAACAAAAGCAGCGCTCACTTCTTTTTTTAATAGGGCCCAAATCGCAAAGCGCTGTAGTAGTTTTTGGCGATCTACAACCGAAGTGCGTTCGTCAAAAGCTTCTTCGTACATACCAATGAGGCCGTCTGGTAATTCTGCAGCATTCTCAAGATGGATGCTTCCTTTGATTAGGCCATCATAGATGTAGCGGAGGTAGGTGGGTTCGAGGTGGGGCGTCATGAGAAGTTTAAATCTGAAAAAGCTTTGACCCTTTCCTAGGTGAATAAATTTGAAACTGAGTAAAGAGTTTCAATTCGTTGGTGCTGTCCGCAATTTCTTGTAGATCTGCTAATGGTATTTTCTTTTTAATATCATTTACCCGTTGTTGCGCATCTGGAAGGGAAACTGGATTATCGGTCTTGTTAGATTCAGGTATATAATTCTCTAGTTGTAAAGCATCTAAATAACCTTGCCATTCAATCTCTTTTCTTTGAGTTATAAAAACCGCTTGTAATAAAGCGTAATTGCCTTGTAGGAGTCTTTTTTTCTGGCGATCTGAAAGGTCACTGTCTAATTCAGTGCTGCATAAATCATAAACGTAAGGGCCAATTTCATTGATGAAAGCGGAATTATTTGTGGAGTCTGCTTCACTTGACAGATAGACTTGTGTTACTAACTCGAGCCAATCTTCTAATTCGCCCATGGCGTAGTAAAGTTGTTGCAATTCACGAACCGCCATCTGCACTTCGCTTTTATTGACCAGAACACTTAATGATTTAATGAGCATCTTGAGTAGCGCAAACTCTCGGATATTCAAATTATTTGCAGCGTTGGCGATCTGGTTAGTCGTGAGTTTAACCAACGTCCTGAGATGTTTGGACTCAGTTTGGTTGTTTACAAAACGAAGTGTATTTGATAAAGATTCATGCGCTACGGCTACGCTGGATTCGAGTTCCAGACTCAATCCTTTGAGATAAAAAGGGTTGTTATATACTGAACCGTTTTGATAATGTGAACCGGCATTGAATAGGATATCGATGGTTTGCTCGGTTATTTGAATATGTGCTAAATACTTGTCAGTAAAAGCATCAAATTGATCAGCCGGCAAAACTAAGGCCACATCACATATTGCCTTGGTCTTTATTTGCATATCAAAGCAAGCATCAATAATTTCTTCTGTTAAGGTCCAATTACTTTGCCTTATTGCGCTTGCAATCCAAATGGATAAAAACGAATTGTACTCCTGTGATTTGGTGGTCAGGCCGACCTTGTATTTTTCTTTTACCGCGTGTAAATCTAAAACCTGATTTTCTAGCAATACATCAGCAACTGTTCCAACAACCTTATTGAATTGATTGATCCGAAAACGTTTGTCTTTTGCGAGTTGCTCCAAAAACTGATTGGCCCTTTGAAGCATCAAATTTTTATCATTTGAATTAAGGTCATTTAACAACGTTGTCTCAATTTCTTTCTCTGAAAGCGTCAAAATCAACTGGCTCAGTATTGTCGCGTTGTCTTTTACCTCAACCTGAGTTTCATTGTTTTCAGTTTCATCCGGAACTTGTAAAAAGCCAGGTATTTCGATTGATTTGTCCTTCAAAGAAGCGACTAAATTTTCGATTATATACCGTTTAAATAAAGCAGTCAACTCAGCACTTGATAATTCAATATCACTTAAATACTGTAGAATTTTATTAATAAGCAACCTTGCCTCGTCCGTGTTATGATTAAGCAACATTTGTAGCAGCAAAACACTCAAGCCTCCCTTTCGTTTTTTTCCAAATTGTGTTTTATCTCCAAAAAACAACAACCGATCTAAAGCTATTTCGTAAGCACCTTCTTCTATGAAATTCAAAATATCTACTGCCGCATTCTGCTCCTGATGATACAAATCGACCATCTGCAAGCCACATTCAATAACCTCATCGTCATTGTACTTAGAAGCCCAGCTCATCACTTCTTTTAGACCATTTTTAGTCCAGGAATAACCTTTGCTGATTTTCAATTGGCGTTGCCAATGTGTTTGGGAATATGCAAGATCGATTAACTTCTTACCATCACCATTGAGCATTGCAGCAACTGCCAGATGTGAAGTCAAGAACTCTAGGGCGTACCTTTCATACTCATCAGTTTGTTTTTCTTCGATTGCTTGCTCTAGCCTATTAGTTAATTTCTCGTGAAGCATATATACCTCCCCCTCACTCATCTTTTGCAACAAATACACCTTCAAACGCTCATGATACAATTGGTACTTGCCACTTTCTGGGCTGTTGAACCAGGCACTGTAGGTGGAAATGAATTCTTGAATAACGTCTTCAGTTTCTCCCAAAATTTCTGCAACAAAAGCAGCGCTCACCTCTTTTTTTAATAGTGCCCAAATGGCAAAGCGTTGCAGTAATTTTTGGCGATCTACAACTGAAGTGCGTTCGTCAAAAGCTTCTTCGTACATGCCAATGAGGCCGTCTGGCAATTCTGCGGCGTTCTCCGGATGGATGCTTCCGTTAATTAAACCATCGTAGATGTAGCGGAGGTAGGTTGGTTCGAGGTATTGGTTCATTAAAAAAATGGTTTCAATGATTCGTTACAGGTATTCTTGCGGTTACATTTTTTGGTATTGGTACAGCTTTGCGCAGCGCCAAGCGTACAGATGATTCCTTCATTGAGCGGAATTTCTATGGACTTGATCACCTTTCTTGGCTCCCAGATCATGCGGCTATTATCTCTTGGTAGGCGCTCAGGGTGTTTGTCTGCTTTCATGTCTTTTTGTAACTTTCGTTAATATATTAAAAAACTGCTTTTCTGATGTCACTTTTTTGGATAATTATGGGGGTCATTGGTATTCTTGCCACCCTTACCCTACTTTTCTTTCTTGCGATTTATTTTTACCAATCATACAAAGAGTACAAAGACCAAAAAAGAGCGGATGCGGCTTATGAAAAATCTATGGCTGAAGCTGCCACAGAACCTGTCAAACAAGGTTATGACGAAGCCATCCTGAACGATGCCTTACAAAGGCTTCAGCAACTCGTGGGGCTTCATACTTTAAAAGCAGAGGTTGAAGAATTGGTCAAACTCATTCGCTACGATATAGAAGAGCAACAATTTGATCATCAGAAATCCGCCTTGCACATGGTATTCTTGGGTAATCCTGGCACCGGAAAAACAACCGTTGCGCGCATCATTGCCGACATCTACAAAGGTTTAGGCGTTCTGGATAAAGGGCATTTAGTTGAAGTTGATCGTGGTGGTTTAGTGGCACAATACATCGGGCATACCGCCAAACAGACCAAAGAAAAAATAGAGGAAGCTTTTGGGGGTATCTTGTTTATTGACGAAGCGTATAATTTGGTAGGCCGAGGTCAGCAAGATTTTGGGGTGGAGGCTGTTGACACCTTACTCAAAATGATGGAAGAGCACCGTGGAAAATTTATTGTAATTGTGGCTGGCTATGACCAGTTAATGATGAATTTCTTGACCTCCAACCCTGGTTTGAAATCTCGATTTGATAAACTCTTCAACTTCGAGGACCACGGCACATCTGAATTGATCACAGTTTGCACAGAGCAGTTTGAAAAAGAAGGAAAAGTGCTTTCAACAGAAGCGCATGCGGTCATTGAGCAGTACATTTCTCATTTGAGTGAGCAGCGTCAAAATGGTTTTGGAAATGCCCGTGAAATCCGAAAGATTGTCAATGAAGTGCTTAAAAATCAAAAGTTGCGTTTGGCTGAATTACCAAAGACAGATCGGACAGAGCCCCTTAAATCGACCATTGAACTCGCTGATGTTTTGGAATTCAAAGAGGTTGAGGTGAAGTACCGCAAGTTGATTGGGTATACAAACTAAATTTAAAACTAATTGCTTCGATACAAATCAATAACTTGAATTAAATTATTGAATCGTATTGAAGATTTTATTTCTTTGAGTTCAGTGCCAATTTCTTCACCAAACCGCTGAATGTAATCCCCATTTATAAAACTAAGATTCGCCAAACTTCGAGTTAAATTTTTATCTAAATTTTGTATTTCATTTTCAATTTTTGAAAAACCAGCTATAATTGTTTCTTTTAACTCCTCAAAATGAGTTGAAACTCCTAGTTCCCATGTGGATATGAACGTATTGTTTTTTTCAAAAACATCATAAATTTCGAAATACGTTAATGCATCCTTATTAATTATGGCTTTCACCATAGCCAAGGCACTAAAAAAGGATACCTCAAAACTTGCATATTCGTGTTTCAATTGGTCAACCATTAAAATTATTTCTTCACGTGAATAAAATTCGTCGGAATTTGATTCCATCTCATTGAAATCAATTTTCTTCAAATTCTCGTTTAAAATGTTTATCAGTTCAATTTTTGTCTTTAAAAAACTTTGAATTTGAACCAAGTTTTTAATAATTGAAATATTGGTCTCTTGAATTATATCTTGATTATTGCTCACATATAAACGAAATTCGGCTAGAGAATTCGAAAGTGATTTGCATTTCTTTAATTGTTCATCGAGAATATTATAATCTTCAAAAACTTTTCTATTTGTTTCGATCATTTTTTGGAGATAAGCCATATTCCATTGTTCAACAAACAACTCTAAATCTTCGATAAGGGTTAAATGCTGTTTATGGTTAATCTGTTTTTTTAACTCGATGAGTCCTAAGTTATCGCCAATATTGAAAGGTTCAATGCAATCATAATCTGTAACAATGGACTTAAAATCACATGGGTTATAACTTTCTGAACTTAATGGATAACAATGAAATGCATTTTTTATATTTTTTTCTATTTGTATCTTTTTACTAAAGAATAAAAAAGACTTCTCTTCTGATTCCTCTTGAATAGTTTTTTCTACACGAAATTTGATTCTTAAAGAACGATAATGCTTATTCCAATCATTATCAACATGAGGGTCCTGATTTGATCTTATCATTTTGAAAAAAGTACGATCCCATTTATCTCTAACATGCCGGTCAAAATGATCTTTGGTATGCTCTTCTGTATCCTTAAACTCAAAAAAATCAATTTCAATGCTTTCTTTTATACTATTTTCAATAAAATCTGATTTATATTTTTTTTGTTTGATCAAATGAATGAGATTACCAACCGGAGGTAAAACAGGTATGAGTTTTTCATCAAACTGTAATAGGCTTTGCTTGTCTAGAAAACTCTTCAATTCAGAATAAAAATCATCTATAAAATAGATAAATACATCTTTTTTCTTATCATCTAAAACTATCATATAGAACAAATTATGAATTTAAAAACTGAAACTTTTCTGTTTTAATTGAATTAATAATAGATTCTCGTGACATTTGATGAAACTCCTCTTTGAGTAACTGCCTTTTCTGCTTTGCCAAATTTTTCAAGGCCTTTCCTTCTGCAAAACGGCGCAGGCTCTCTTCATCAGTAATGAGCAGTCCTGGCACGGGTGTAGGCTTGCCATCTTCATCCTTGGCTACCATGGTGAAATAACAAGAATTGGTGTGTCTGACCTCTCCTGTCTTGGGGTTGAGTGCTTCTACTCTGATGCCCACAATCATGGAGCTTGTTCCGACGTAATTAACGCGTGCCTTCAAACTCACGAGGTCTCCAACTTCAATCGGGCTTAAGAATTCGACACCTTCCACAGAAACAGTTACAACATATCCACTACAGTGCTTGGCCGCCGTTACATAAGCCACTTTATCCATCAAGGAGAGTATAATTCCACCATGCACCTTGCCCCCAAAATTAGCGTAGCTGGGTATCATGAGTTCGGTAAGAACTGTTTCTGATTCTGAAGTGGGTTTGAAAATAAAATCCATTCAATTATGGTTTGGCAATTCCCCTGTTATGGAGTTCTTTTCCAATGACTTCAGCATATGCCGTTAAAGAAAGTTCGTCCAGTTTTATAGTATGCTTTTCACCATTATTTAATTCTAAATGCAAAACCTTTTTAGCCTTCACCATTGCACTTTTCAAATCAGCTAATGATACATCATGTATTCCAGTTTGGTCGTCTTTCCAGGTTATTTTTTGTTCGTCAAATTGAATAAAGTCATTGCGATTTTTTAAGTACTTGTTGATTTGCATGTACATAGCAGATAAAAACAACAAAAGACCAAGAATTTCAAAAATGATGCTAAAAATATCACTAGAGAAAAAGGTATCCTCCGAATATTGTATGGCTACTCCAATCAAAATACTGCCTAAGATAATGTACAGAAACTTCAAGATCATCGGTATTCCAGTCACTCGAAAACGAACGGTTTCTCCATCAACTTGATAAAATTCGCTTGGCGGGATATTAAAAAAAGACCCCAACAGCAAGGCGATACCTGATGAGAGGTATAAATTCATACAACTTAGATATGTTTCATTTCCCAAGAACCAATAAATATGATAGAACAGTACTGTTACTATTATATAAATACCCAATGAAAGACTTAATTTCTCTGCTGCTTTATACTTCCAACTCATAACTTAAAATTTTATCTAATTTGCAAAACCTCCGGATATGGAATCATCGCCTCACACAAGTGGCCACAGTAGTCACTCACGATGTAAGATATGCCGATAATCAAGGCCGCAGCAATCAATGAAGAATTGATACGCTTGGCTTTCATTTCCTCGATTTCATTGACTTTCGTCATTTGAAAAATGGTGACCAAGCCACCGGTAATGACAAGAAATGTAGAGACGATTCCGATAATGGCAAAAAGCGCGATATACCCCAAGGCGCTGCCCATGTTGGACATACTTAGGGTGCCTTCTGGGTTGAGGATGCGAATGGCATTTACGGCTGGGTCTACAATAGCCGACAAAATCAGCGCACCACTCAGAATAACGCCTACTTGAAATACGCTCAAGGAGATGTTATCAGCATCGTCAATTTGATAGTTGCGCACCAAAAAACCTGTTACTACCCGATGGATAATAAACAAGCCCGTGAAGCCCAATACGAAGGCAATTAGCAATTGAAAAATAATAATGATACTCATGACTTAACGGTTATAAAATAAAGCGATATCCCAGTTACTTCCGATTTGTTGCTCGGGGGATATCATTCCCAAGCGGAATCCTTTTGCGGTGAGTTCTATCGCATAATGTTTGCGGCCATTCACTTCTTTGTAAAAACCTGATCCTGCAGGCAAACCAACACCCAAAACAGAATGTCCATACGTTTCGCTTATCCAGACGGAAGCAGAAATGCCTAATTCTTTCAGAATGGTGAAGGCCAATAAACTTCGGGTGTCGCAATCACCTTTTAAATTGTGCATGAACTCATATGGCGATTGTACACCACCTGGAATTTCAGGCAAACATGGTTTGTTTTCACTGTGGTACTCTGCCACAAAACCAGAACCTGACTCAGCAACTGCTTTTTGGCAACTGTAGTCGTGTACCAAGAAATATGGTATTTCTTGAACAAAGGTGCAAACCATCTCGGCCGTTTGGATGCTATTGAGGTTTTTAGCCTGCGCTCTTGATCTGAATTTGTCTATAATGCTGTCTAATTTCGGTGCATCCATAGCCTGCATAGAAGCATAGAGTTGGCGGTAAAAATCAACACTACTTTGCGCTTGAATCTGCTCGAATTTTTCTGCGTGTGCGCTTTCGGATTCAAAGAAGCTTGTGGCACTTGTTGCATAATTTAAATGAAACTTGTTGCGGATAAAATCCCACCAAGTGATTTCTTTTGCGGAAAGTAGGTCTTTGTTGTCTGTTGGTTTAGGAGGTAAAATTTTAATGTTGCCATCTTCGGTTTGGACCGTTTCTTGATTTTCTCCCTGACCAGGTAAAATTTGCATCAATACATACCCTACAATTCCGAAGATGAACAAGGAGGCTAACAAACCCAAGCAAGCTTTTCTAAAGTAGCGGTAAAATGCAATGGCTCCAATAATCAGTAAACTTGGCACAAGCAAAGCAGGTGCTTTCCACAAGCACAACATCAACCACAACAAAACAAACCAACGCCAACGGCGGTTGCCTTTCGGGCTCATTTGCAATGGTGCTTGAACCGGAGAAACCACACTTGCGTCTTCTTGTAACTGTTGATTGATGGACCAGATATTGGTTACCCCTGTATTGGTGTCGTTGAGATTTAAATTACCATCTACAACTGTGATTTGGTTGACTGTTGGATCTACGGTTTGCGGCGCAACAGGTTTTGTTTTTTTAGGCGGATCTAAATGAACCTGAAATAAGGCAGTACCCGTTGCTCTGCGATATCCCCCGAACCATTCTTTTCCATCCTCGACAAATGCAATTTGCTTCAGGATAACCTCGTGTAGCGTTTCATGCAATTGGAATTGCTCATTAATTGGAATGACCAAATGAGGTCTTTTTCTAAAAACAGGTCTTTGCCATTTGACACCGCGAATCCAGGGGAAGTCTCGGGCAGCAATCAGCTTGGGCCAACGCCAAACCCATTGCCTAGATAAGAACATGTTTTTGTAGGGCTTGAGTGTTTTTCGGTACCAAGAATTACTGGTTTGCTCTTCCCATGCCTCGTAAAAATCTATGAGTTCGTGATTTTCGAATTTCAACTGCTCCCACTCAATCTCATTGAACTGGTAATAGGGCAAATGCGCTTGCTCACGGCTAATTAATATGCCGCTGAACGTTGCTTTGTAATATTTGATATGCGGATTAGCCACTATTCTTGTCTTCGTTGTTCTTGTGTTCGGGTGGTTTTGGTAGAACTCGCCTGAGATAGCTTGACCTCTACCCTTCTATTCATGGCTCTGCCTTCAGCAGTGCTATTATCTGTAACAGGCTCTGCTTCTCCTTTTCCTGTAGCCTTCACTCGGTTCGCTTCTACGCCATTTCTGATGAGGTACTGGCGCACGGCCTCGGCTCTTTTCTGTGACAAAACACGGTTGGCTTCAGCATCGCCATCGGCATCGGTATGGCCTATGATTTCAGCTTCTATTTCTTTGTTTTCCATCAAATATGCCGCGAGTTCATTGATTTGAGGAATAGACGAACGCAACAATTTATCCTTATTTTTCTCAAATTGTACATTGGGCAAGCTGAGCATTTTTACAGTTGTATTCGTTGTTTCATCGATATAGGTAACGGTATCGACTTTAGAATTTTTCTCTACATAGATGGTGTCGTGGATAATTTTCTCGACCACCCTCACTTGGTTTGCGTTTTGATTACCGCAATCACCAAAAAGCAAGCAGCGCAGCATCCAAAGTAAGAATGCCAAGGAAGCCAATAAGCTCAAAATACCACAGCCAAAACGCTGGCAACCTACCCCTGAACAACCGCTCGGAAATAAACTTGGCATACAGCCATTGGGTTCATTGCCGATCAAATTTGCACCAAAAATGCCACCAAAAATCGAATTGATCCAATTCTTTAGGCCAAGATTGAAGCCAAAGATTTTGCGCGTACAACCTCTTGATTCCTGAAAACAGCCTTGTCTTTGGAGCAAAACTGCTCTTGTTGCTTCTGAATCTGCTTTCGCAAAAATTTCTTGTCCTTTTTCGTCTAACTCCTGGACTCTTTTAAGGTAAACAGGCCCACCTATTCTGCCATGATTCGCATTCGGATGGTAGGCCAAAAAACAATCGTGCAAGTACTTAGGTGGGATGGCATCAAAACGCAGGCTATTCCAATCCCAAGCCTTTGCATCGATAATTTGAGCTTCGGTCTCTACACCCATCCAAATTTCATCGGCATACATGCGCTTACCATCGGGTGCTAAGTCTTGGTGGTAATAATCGATGACCTCGCGCTCTGCATGGCGCAAAAATGGAGTCTCATTGATGGCAAGTACTGCATTTTTATAAGCCTCTTCTGTAATTTCTTCCGTTGCAAATAATTCAAAGGTAGGCTCAAGGGCAATGTGGCGGAAAATAGAACGATGCTCTTTACCCAATTCCTTGGCACGCTGCGTAGAAAACTGACAGCGCATCACACCTTTGTAATAAGTCACTATCGTTTTCATGCCGTAGGTTTCAAGTTATTGACTTGATTTTGTAAATCTTTGAAACTGATGTTTTCACGCGCTGTGGGTTCTTCTTTTGACAGATAAGGATTCCCTTTTTGTAAAAAATTTAGATGCCTCTCTGGCTCAAAAAGTTCATATTTAGCAAGGACTTTTTTCGCTGATTTTTCAAGTTGCTTGTAATTGGCTTCAATAAGTTGCTTGAAATGCGCCTGAACGGCAGCCTGATACACGAACTCTTTTTTGCGCATCATGCGAAACAAGAAAAAGTGCGGCAAAAACAAAATGATGCCGACAAACCACAGCATGAGCTTGAATTCAGGATAGGTACTGGCATACTTGAATAGCTGCATCGTGAAATATTCATTACTCACTTTATCCTCGTACCAACTCAGCTTTTTAGAAGTCGAAATGTCACTTTCAAAAGCAACTAAGGTGCTTTGTTCTTCGAGACCTTTGGTATAAACTTGCAGTGCTTTGTCTCGCAATTCTTGGTTATAAGACATCGTGCGCTGCCAATGAAAAATGGTCGTAATTGGAAACACCAATACAAATGCAAGCAAGCCCATGTAAAAAAGCCTAAAAACAAGTGTAAAACCTGGTATGGCCACATCTGGGTTCCAGCGGATGGTTTTGAAATACGCACGCCAAGATTTCAAGCTAGTGATCATTTGCTGCCATTTTTCTTTCCAGGTTGTTTGCAGTACGGTTTGATTGAGTTTTACCAAAAAGGTTAATTCGGGCTTGATCAATATCAGCGAAAAACGAAAAATACTCACAAATACAAACGTGCCTAACAGCATGATCAAGAGAGCAACAATTTGGTTTCCCGAAACAAATAAGCCTATCACAAACATTGCTGCTAAGCATGAAAGCAATACAGCCGCAAACGAGACAAGCACCCAATTGATATAGGATTTTTCTTGTTGCGATGCTGTATGATAGCATTCAGGTTCCAGACCTAGCAAGTAGATGGCAAGTTTTTCAAGCATTTTGACTTAAGCCTCTTGATCGTTTTGGAAGTATTTCGTAGGATTTTCTTTGATGTCTTTTGAAGTGGTTTTATTCCATTCTTCAATGATCTGTTTATTGAGTTCCTTCTGTTTGACCATTTTATCCTCTCGTTCAGCTTTCGCTGTTTCGTAATCGAGGTAGGTATATTTCTCCATGTGCATGATGCCATTGACACTTTCATAAAGTAAACTTTCGGAAATGACACCTGCTTCTACCTGGCGCATTTTGTTGTAGTTCTCCACCATGTAGTCATAAGGGCCTTTGTTGAGCATCATTTTAAAGAAGATCGGACCCATTTCAATACACAAGAAAACGCCTAGAATAATCCAAGGAATCCAGCCGCCAATTTCATGGGAGATTTGAATGCGCTTCAACAAACCGTCGTAGCCATGCGAACGCGTCTCGTTGTCCTTATAGGCCTGGCGAAGGTCGTCTGAATTTTGATTGATTTGGTTATCGGCAAAGTCAAGTTGTTTGCGCCAAGCACCCACCTCAGCTGCTTTTAACTTAATGAACTTGTCTTTTTCCAAACGTTTGGTGTCAATATCGGCTTGCATTTTACGAGCAACCGGGCCAAAACCGTAAGCGCGCTTGTCTTGCATCTCTGCTTGTTGAACCGCTACCAAACCATCAATTTCGTCGTCGTAGGTTTTGAGCTCAGCTTCGTAACCCTTTAACTTCTTCTCGTATTCAGCCTTGTCTTTTTCAAGTTTTGCCACTTTCTGCTTGAATAAGATATCTGTCTGGCCGTTCAGTTTCTCAGCGTATTCTTTTTGATAGGCACTCAGTTCAGAATCAATCTCAGACTCTAGAATTTTAATTTCTAGTGGTGCTGAAATAGCAAAACCCAAAATAAGTGCAATAATGATGCGCGGCAAAGCTTGGCCAAATTCTTTGAGTGTCACCTTGTCTGTACCATCACCCTTACCAGTCGAGGAAACAATAAAGCGGTCGAGATTTAAAATAATCAAACCCCATACAATGCCGAAGATGGCCGAACCAAAAATTGTTCCGATGCTAGTGACGTCATTAATGGCATTATTCTTTGGCCCAAAAATGGTGTAAAAGGCAAAACCACCCGAGAAGGCCGCAAGCAAACCTGTACACAAAACAATACCACCTATTCCGGCATATTTCACACGGTCTTGCATTGGTGCTTTTGACAGAAAATAGGCATCCGCCCCTGCGCACCACCATAAGATTTTAGTGGTTCTACTTACTTTTGCTAAATATGTTGGTTGTTCCATAGTTATTCGCTTTTAATGGATGTGGGTTGTGTATGTAGTTTAATATGGGAATTCAAAATTTGAAGTCTTGGAGTTTTCATAGTGGACCTAAAATTTGGAACCGCACTTTTTGAAAACAAAACTTGTTTTGGCAAATTGAATTGCCAACTTGGCAAGGTTGCTTGTATTTGAACATGATTGACTTTCAGCGGAATCATGATTCTTTTGGGCATCATCCATTTTGACCAAAGGGTAATTCTTACAAATGGATGGTAAACGTTGACATGTGCCTTGAACTCACCTGTATTTCGATGCCAAGAACGACGTTTCCAAAACCAAAATGGGCTGCTCTTGAACTTGTCTGTAACTGGTATTTCATTGTAATAAATAGATACAAATAGTGCCTCTGGAAATTCAAAGTTCAAGACGAGGTCTTGACCGTGTAAATTATAATTCACAGAATTGCTTCCGTTGAGTAGCAGTTTGGACATTCTCAAATATATGAAAAGCACTTCAACGAAGCTTCTACTTGTGGATAAAAACAATATTTTGTTAATTTGGTAAAAAGTTACAATGGCAAAAATCAAGCTTGTTGAATACAGTTTTGAGGCAGATAAAAAGGTATTTTTCGTTGACTATTCTTATGAAGCTGACGAGAAGGTATTCATAGTTGATTATGATTTTGAAGCAGATTACAAAGCTTACAAGGTTGAGTATGCATTTGAGGCCGACCTGAAAGTCTTTAGAGTTGAGTACGCATTTGAAGCTGATGAATTTTCTGAGGATTCTGATGATAAAGATGATGAAGATTTTTCCGAAAGTTATTCGAGTAGTTATACTTCAAATAGCAGTTCCAATTTCTCTGAATCGAGCCTAAACAAAAAGAGACGTAATATTACAAGAAAACAGATAGAAATTGATCGAATGATCAACGAATTAGAACCAGCTCCTAAAAAACCAGGATGTTTGGTTCAAATTCTTATCTGGCTCATCCTTTTTGCCATCGTATACGGTGCACTCAATTATTTCGGTTTTATTGGCGAAGATGACAAAACAACCGATGAATCAATTACAGGGAAAATCATCAATACTGAAGGCCTTAATTTGCGACGCTCAGCAGGCACAGATGGGGAAATCATCAAACTCATGATACAAAATGATTCCATATGGCAAATCAATGATTCAAGTGAAGTAATTGGAGGAAATACTTGGATATTTGTTACGGATAAAACAGACACTGGTTGGGTGAATCAACAATTTATAAAATAAACATGCACGCACAACTTCAGGCGAACGCCGCAATCATCAAATTAGTTGGGATTTTTGAAGAGAAATACTCAAAGGCCTTACTCAATCGCTTCTTCAAGAAAAACTATAAAATTGAGACCTTAACTGACGAAACAAAATCAAAACTAAAGAACCAATATTATCCTGAATTCAGAGATTTATTTTTCTTTGGTCAAGAAGAGTCAAGCGTTAAAGTACTTCAATTGCAATCAGCCGAAGGAATTACATTTATTAAAGAGGCCTTCAAAAACGTAACTGAAATTGCAACTGATTTCAGCCAAGTAGAACTTTTTTTGTTTCCCAATGGCTTGCACTTTTTTAGTATTCAGCTGAGCCCTAGGCAACTTGAGTTGTCTCATTTGTCGGATGTCATGTTTTGCGCACGTAGTTTTGAATCAACCGTTCGATATAAAGGTGTGGATCAAACCTGGGTTTCATGGATAGAAGATCATTTATTAGATGGCATTCAAATTAGTTCCAAGAATGAAAAAAGAATTCATGTAGATGAATTTTCTGGTAGTAAGTTTAAATTGTTTTCTGTTATCGACATTCCAGAAAAAGAAAATCATATTGATCTAGCAACTCGAGAAAAACTACTTTATGATCTTGGTACGGTCTCTATGATTGGTTCTGCTGGTGGAAATAGCTATAATTCACCAAGTAACACATATTTTGAATTATTAATGACAGACAAAATATCTGTGTTTAACAACTATACCATTTTACCTCTTTTTGACACTTTTACCGTAGTAGGCGAGGGTTTTATCACCTCACCATACCCGAATTCGGCTTTAGGAATGAAACTCACCTGGACTCAGACCTATTTTAGGATTTATCTCTACAACATCTTCATTAAATACAATTTATTTAGATACAACTTAGAGATGGGTGATGATTCAGTAAAGGTCCGAGACGAATTTGAGAGTTTTCTCAACACCTATAATCTAAGCCATATATCGTATAACTTTTTACCCAACCTTATTTTCCATCATCATCGTAATGGTTTGCAAATTGATGAAGAATTAGAAAAGTTTCAAGAACGCATCAATCGGATTTCACAGGCGATACAAGAAAAAGCGCAGAAACGATCCAATTTGCTTTTGACATTCGTAGGTGCCATGACTTCAATATCAGGTTTACAACCCGTTATTGAATACCTAGAGATTGGTAGAAAAACAGTTGGTTTAGGTTATTTTAGTTTTTACCCACTTGTGGTAATCATTGCTATCATTTTGGCGATTCCTTTACTTGCCTACCTTTTCCCGGAGAAAAAGAAAAAAATCGTTCGCAAGTGGAAACAACGCAAGGCATGACCCACGACCAAGCTTTTTATTTACTCAAACATTTCAATGAAATTGACCAACAATCATTTGATCAATTTCGCAAACATGGCTATTCAGAAAAAGAAATCAAGGACCAATTAGCACTTATTGGCTCCAAGTTTCAGCAAACATTTTGTCAAAATCCTTTTCAACTTGAACCACTCGTGAGGGTAAAGGAACCCATTGAGCAAATCATCCAATCCAATAGTAGAATTGCCTCCGTCTACCAGTTTGACCAAGTATTAGGAACAGAACAAATTGTTGCCAGAAACACTATACATCAAAAAGATATTTTTCAATTAGATCGACATGGCAACCTTATCGAAGCCGTTCAATTTGAGCACTTACCTTTAACCAATAAATTAGTCGTAGTCAAGTCAAACGAAGGCGCATGGATTACCGCTTTTCCTGGCGCTTACGCGCCTGCATTTCCGAGTTCCTGGATGAGTGCTTCTGAATTGGAATTGGCTATGTCATTTTGGAAAAATCACGTTTTTGTCACCCTATGAAACAACTTCTTATATTCATTTTCTTGGCTATTGCCCCCAACTATTTCGGGCAAATTCTTAACGTCGACCGCGAGAACGGCCAAGATTCCATTCCACGCAAACAACTTTTCTCATGGAATGTGAGTTTCGCAAGCGACAAACAAAAGAAGAACTTACTTGAGTTTACAAATGTTGCCGAATACGATCGCTTTTTTAAAAATGATCAAGTCCTGATTGCGCTTATGAATACCGATGCCTCTTTCAACGGCAAAGCGATCTTAGAAAACAACGGATACTTCCAAATGCGCTTGAGAGACAACGATAAAAAGCGTGTTGCCCCCGACTACTTTGTACAATACCAATGGAATGGTGTCTGGGGGCTGCAAAACCGAGCACTAGCCGGTTGCAATGCCCGTTTCAAATTTTGGGACGACAAAACTGACGACCTTTTCATGAGTATTGGTGCCTTTTATGAATACGAAAAATGGAACCCAAACCTCAGTAGTTATGCTTTTGGTGGAACGGGTACAGCAATTATAAACCGCCAGATTCCGCGTTTGAACATTTCAGCAAAAACTGCAATCCAACTGAAAAAAGGAATCGATTTGAGCGCCATAACCTTTGTGCAGTTCCCAATGAACGACGCCTTTGCTCATTTCACACAACCCAGATGGTTTTTGGATATGAACCTCAACTTTGAGGTCAGCAAACACTTATCAATGGTCTTGCATTATGACCAAAATATCGATTATTATCGGCCCCTACCAATAGATGTGTTTTTCTATAATTTAAATGTAGGTTTTCAGGTGAAGTGGTAATTAGCCAAGGGCCTCATACTCCTCAAGAGAACCTGTTTCTTGATCTACCCACTCCGCGTCTTCGTCGTACCAGAAACCACGGCGACACTTATTGTCATGGTCGTAAACCAAACAATAAACTTCATTTTCTTCCCCGATAAGACCGAGGTAAACCCAATCTACATCGTCAAAGCTAAGATTAGCATAATGATAATAACAGTCCCAAAGTGAATCTTCATCGCCTTCGTCTTCTGCCTTACAAACTATGTTGTCTGCTGGGCCGTAAGAGTCGTCCATTTGAAGATTAAAGTTGTCGATCATATCCTCCGAACCTGAAGGAATGCAGCTGATGTGAATAGTGATTGCCATACTAAGATTTTTATCGTTAAAAATAATATTTTTTACTTCTTCATTTTTAACTTGGTAAAATAGTAAATTGCTCCAGTGAGCGTTAAACTGAAGCAGATAGTCCATACCCACGACAGGATAAAATCACCATTGACAAAACTTTGAAACATTTCTTGAAACTGAACTCCAGAAAGAAGAGTAAGTAATAATGTCATCATAAGGTCGCTATTTTCTTGTCGATTAGCGATGAGTTCTTCTTTTAGGTCATCTAGTGTTTGAATATTGTTTTCCAAATTAGATTTATAAATAAGTAAACCCCTGTGTTCGGTACCAAATTCATATAGTTCTTTTTCGCTTGGATACTGAAAAATATTGGGTAGGTAGTTGTCATTGAGCCAATGATCGATATCTGCCCTCACCGTTCTTAGTTCATTGAGTGCAATTTGACCACGATTATTTTTGCTTGAATGAAGATTGGTTATGGCGTCATCGATCCGATTTAAAGTAAATTCATTATTGACAAGCACCATGTTTGGAATGAGTAAGTAAGGGCTAATACCAATCGAATCTAATGCCGAAGCAAACATGTCGTCGTCATGACACGCACACAGTAAAATACCGCGGTTCAAAAGCAACAAATAGTTTTCATTTACTTTTCTAGGGATAAGTGTATCGGTTACCTCATCGAAATCCATGCGTTCAAAGTCAAAAATCCCCAAAGCAAAACCGCAAAATATGTTATTTACAGCTTGAAAAACTTGATCATTGTAATAGGTGCGCTCATATTGTTGTTCGTCGAGTTCATGACCTTCGTGGTAATGCTTTAAATCTAAATAGAATTCAGACCAGTCAAAACCAATCTCAGAATCAACAAATTCAATATGTGCTGTATCGGTTTGTAAAACGCCACTCAATATTTGTATTTCTTTTGAGGGTTCAATCTGAATAAGTTGTGCAATGAATTCAGCAAACAAACACTTTTCTACAGCTGTTGTGCTCCATTCAATTTCTTTTATCATCTGGACATCTTCCTGCTTACTACCAAAGAAATTAAGTAATTTGATGCATTCGAGCTCTGTAAAGTAATCATTTGAACCATTCGAAATGACAATACTCCAAGTCGATGTATGGCCATTTAATGATTGCGTCCTGTTGACATGTAACTTGGCATTGACTACCTCTCGCTCACTGTGGCGCAAATGACGCGTACCTTCCGAAAGGTAACTGTACTCTGCAGGGAAATGAATGCGCACATCCAAAACCGAAATTTGGTCATCGAAATTACTTTGAAAAGGCCTTCTTTTTTGAAAGTGGCTCGACAATAAATCGGTCTCATAAGAATAAAATGATGGACAAATTTCATTTGTTGTCTGCGCTACTCGATCTTGAAGTGTAAACTGGAAGCAAACCGCAACTTTTTTCATTCTGATTTGCGGTCTTTCCATTTGGGCAATACTCGTGAGGGATACCTTATTCATGTTAGCTATCTTATTTAATTCATTTTGCATCCTTTTGAATGCTTCATTTTGTTCAGGATCTGCAATACCCAAACCTCTGTAAAAGGCTGAAAGAAAATCAATAATCAGTTGTTTTTCAAGTGTTTTTAAACTCAGATTTTCAATTGGAAATGCCAATAAAAAGAGATTGTCCACTGGTTTTTTAGTTGCAACCAGCGCTGGTTGGGTATACGCTATAGGAATGGCTTTTGCACCGAAATGTTCAAAAATTTGAAGCCGAGTTGTCGGATCAATTGCATCTTTTTGGGTAAGCCAAGGAATATTTGATTCAAAAAGTACTGCCTTGAGTTCAAAAGCATACATGCTTTGTAATTGACGAAGCGCAGCAGGTAATAGGTCTTTAATTATTTTTTTGGCAATTCCTTTTCCTCTATTTTCTCTACTAACAGCGATATAAATAAGGTGGACTACACCAATTGATGGATAATAATCTGCAATAATTCCACCACTCGGTTGCTGAACCTTGTCAAAAAAAAGAAAGGTCTTGGGTACTGAATCTGGGTTGCATATTCTTTCTTCGATATCAAGCCAATCTTCACGTTCATCATCGTCCGGAAAAGCTTCTAAATAAATTGGCTGAAATACATCAAGTGCAGAACGATGTGCTTCATAGCTTTTCTGGTCGTGCAAAAGATGTAACATCCGTTTTAAATAAATTGATTTAATCCAAAGCTACTTATTTTTCTAGTTATTAACATCAACCGTCCAGACCGCAAAACGCTTCGTTAAAGACAAGTCCTATATGGCTGTAGGAATTAGAAAACCCTAGAATGTATCAATGTTCTAGGGTTTTTGCTTTTATAGACTTTTAAATCTGTAAAAACTCACCCGCACTTTTCCCATCCCAGATTCCTGTAAACTTGTAGGGTACAAATCTGGCGAACATTTCTTCCTTGTACCAGTTGAGTTGCCGGGTCAGCTTGACCACTTCTCTGTGTTTTGGATTTTGATAGGCATAATCCATCATTTCTTTCTGGGTTTTCCAGATGCTTATTGTTGCCTGCTGAATCAAAGGCCATTCGCCAATACCAATGGACAGCACAAGTCCATCGTAGCCATCTAAACTTTGACTAACAGAGCCTACCCTTCTCCAAAAGGACCATAGTTTTCGAAAACGGATGCGGGCTCGTGTGAGTACAACAATCGGTTGATTGAGGTTGAGTTGTGCATTCTTCTCAAAAGGTTGCAAGCCGTCCCATGAGCCATGTGCTTCGGCGGAATGTAAATAGGCAGTAAAGTGTTCGCTGCTTCGGTTTTGATACGCTTTGAAAAAAGGATCGAAATCAAAGAATGCCTCGGCATGCTGCTGCGTTTCCCAGATACAAAAGAGGACGTAGGTTTCAAAATTTGGAATGGCACTAAAACCATTTTTAGCTCCGGAGCCCAAAATTTTGAAAAAAGTGAGCCCTTCTACATCTTTTAAATGGTTTTTACCCAGTTGCATTTGACTAAAAGCCCACCATTTATTTGAAAATGTAGCTACCTTAAAAAAGGTGTTTGTCGTCATTTGACTCACTGAAAATGATTTAATTGATGTGCTTGGGAATGATGTGGTTGGAAAACTAAGCATTTATTCCTGGGTAGCCGCCCATTTAAAGATAGAACCTTGGCTAAATATAAAAATCAACTGAAATGTTGTAATTTTCGCCTCTGAAAATCAAACAGACTTAATGGAGCACAGTCAACCCCCTAAAAAAAAGCGAAAGATTCTTAAAATCAGCTATTATATTGTACTTCATCTCCTCTCCGCCTTTGCCGTTTTTTTGATCGTTACGGCGTTAGCGGTTAAATTCAAATGGACCAATACTAAAGGGAATGTCGATATCAACAACCGTTACTTTTCGAAGTTAGCGAGCCAATACGGCAAGGACCTCAAAACAAAAAAACAAAATTTCGACAACGAAGAAAACCTGCTTCTTCAGAAAATTGGTTTGTTGGCTAAATACAAGCCTATCGACGCGCTTAAAATCAGTGCGGCCTACCACCAATCCAAAGACCTCTTCATTGCGCAGCGCATGTTCAATGCCACCGCACTTTTAATGAAGGACAACCGCGCATTCAACCGAGAATTAAAAGCGCTCAAAGCCAAGAAAGACCGCAAATCTTTGTATGAGTTCTCGAATTACGCCGTCTGGAAAACGTTTTGCAACGCGGTGCGCAAAGACAAGTCGGCTATTGACTCCGCGGCGCGCATTGCCGGTGTTGAGTCGCGCATGATTGTCATGTGTTTGGTGGGTGAACAAGTGCGGATGTTCAATGCCAACCGCGAGCGCTTCAAGCAGTATGTGTATCCGTTTAACAGCGTTATTTTGCCTAACAACCGTGGTTATGGCGTCACGAGTATCCTCGAGCACACAGCACTTCGCATCGAGCGTCAACTCGTCGATAAAACCAGTAAATTCTACCCTGGCGATTACTTTTATAAATGTCTGAACACCACCGACGCTGCTCCAGGTTTGGTTGTAGACAGCATCAAAGCGCATCAGCACAAAACCGTTCAGCGCCTCATCAAAGGTGGCGATCACTTTTACGCCTACCTCTATACTGCGTTTTTGATTCGTCAGTATCAAGCACACTGGCAGCGTGAAGGTTATGATTTGTCTTACCGACCAGAAATTGTGGGCACGCTCTTTAACTTAGGTTTTGAAAAAAGCAAGCCGAGCAACAATCCGAAAGTGGGTGGTTCCTCCTTCAAAGTGGGCGACAAAGAATATACCTTCGGCGGCCTTTGCTTTGAATTCTATTACAGTGGCGAAATGAACAAAGACTTCCCGATCACCTCGGTGCCTTTCACGCCTGTGAAAGAACTCGAAAAGCAAAACAAAGCACACTTAAAGAAGGTAGAAGAAGCCCTGAAATTATCGGATTCTTTGAGCCGTGCTACTGCCGCACCTGAAATAGCACAATAAATGTCAGGATTGTAACCAAAAACGCCACCTTGCATTGTAGGGTATAGAAGCTTCTCCAAACTTTCTTACTCACCCTATAAACTCATGGAAATGAAACGTTTGTCTCTCCCTGCGCGCCATCGTGCTGCACACAAAGCCCAAGAAAATCCACACGGTGCAGTGGTGGTCATGATTATCTTTCTGATCGCCTTTTTATTGGCTGCTCGCTCCGCTAATGCCCAATGGGCTGTGATGAATAAATATGCCGAATTTGGCCTTGGCAATTTCTACATGTTTGTACCGCGTGAAACCGACGCCAAGCGCATTATTCAAGAAACCCTCCAAGACAACCGCTTGCCCTATCAAGTTGACTTTCGAAAAAGCAAAAGCCTGTTGCTTTCTACTGCCTTTAATGACCCGCTCAACAACGAATATGTCTATATAGTACATAGTTTCAAAGGGCGCAAAAACGACGTCAATGGCTACCATATCTTTTGCTACTACATGGAGAACCGCTACCGCTACTTTTACGACATCGAAGAAATCGATGGGCGCATTTCTGTGATCCACGATCCAGCGGTGCTCGATGTAAGCCCCAATCAACAGCGCAGTGCTAAAAAAGACTAAAACTCACTTTCTAAAACTACAGTTATGAAAACCACCATTCTCTTGGTAGCAGTGCTCTTTTTTGCATCTGCTCCACTCAAGGCCCAGTATCAATTTCAACTCATGGAAGACGACTTCCTACAAATCGGTGCCGGTAATTACTTTATTCACCTCGACAAAGAAGCAGAGGTCAAGAAAACCGTCACCTCTGTATTCAAAGCACACCGCTTCCCCACACAAGACCTCCTCTTCAACAAAGGCAAAAACCTCTTCTTTGCCAGCTATTATGTCAACCCTTCCGACGACCGCTACGTGTATATCGTGCACGCCGTTCGAGGCCGCGAAGGCTACGACCTCTATTTCTTGTATTGCCACAACATCCTGACGCATCATTTTGAATTCGTTGAAGGCAAAGACTTACATCAGTTGGTCTATGACCCAGCAGTAAATACCAACACTGTAATGACGAGCTTTAATGCGACGCTGGTGGAAGGGAAATAAAATTGTAACTTAGGGTTTCAATATCAATAAACATGAACGAAATCAAATGCCCGCATTGCACCAAAACATTTAACCTCGACGACGCCGGCTATGCCGATATCTTAAAGCAAGTCAAGAACCACGAGTTTGAGATGGAGCTTGAAAAACGCGAGAAAGAGTTGGCGCGCCAGCGCGAAGAAGCGCTCAAACTAGCCGACGCTGAGGCGAATACTAAACTGCAAGCCGCTTTGCGCACCAAAGAATTGGAGGCTGCGGAATTTCAAAATAAAGCCACAGCTGAGTTGGCCACGCTCAAGGCGCAAATCAGCAATTTTGAGCTGCAAAAAACATTGGCAGTTAAAGATGCCGTTACAGCCTTAGAGCAAGACAAAAGCAAACTTACCGCTGCCCTCGAGTCCGAGAAAAAACTCAAAGACCTGGAGCTACAGAGCATGAAAGCAGCGCTCGATGAAAAGCTCCGCTCAGAGCTCGAGCGCAAAAACGACGAGCTACGCCTCAAGGAAGAAGCCATCAAAAGTTTGCGCGATTTCAAGGCGCGGCTCTCCACCAAAATGCTTGGCGAAAGTTTAGAGCAGCACTGCGAAATCGAATTCAACAAGCTCCGTCCTACTGCCTTCAAGAAAAACGTCTATTTCGAAAAAGACAACGACGCTTCGGGCGGCACCAAAGGCGACTACATCTACCGCGAGTCCGACGACGACGGCACAGAATTCATCTCGATCATGTTCGAAATGAAAAACGAACAAGAAGACGGCGGCGCCAAGAAAAAGAACGAAGAATTCTTCAAAAAACTCAATGATGACCGCCTCAAAAAAGGCTGCGAATACGCGGTGCTCGTCACGATGCTCGAGCCCGACAACGAATTCTACAACGCAGGCATCGTCGATGTGTCGTATCGCTATCCCAAAATGTATGTGATTCGCCCCCAAGCGTTCATCCCGATCATTACCCTATTGCGCAACGCCGCACTGAATTCTTTGCACTACCGCACCGAGCTCGCCATGGTGAAAGCCCAAAGTATCGACGTCACTAATTTCGAAGACCGCCTCAACAAATTCAAAGATAGTTTCTCCAGAAACTACCATTTGGCCTCCGACAAATTCAATGTGGCCATCAAGGAAATCGATAAGTCAATTGCCGCGCTCATGAAGGTCAAAGAAAACCTCATCGGCTCCGAAAACAACCTGCGCATCGCCAACGACAAAGCAGAGGAAATCACGATCAAGAAACTCACACACGGCAACCCCACCATGAAGCAAAAGTTCGATGAATTGGGGAAGAATGAGTAGGTGGAATTACGGTATGGAGAAAGAAAATATTTGAAGCAATTGGATTAATGCATAACTTTGTAGCCTGATAAACAACAAAATGGGTATTCTCCTCAAAACAAAATCGAAATTATCGCACACTAAGGCCGCTACTAGCAAGCCTGAGCATAGTTCTTTTGTCCAAACCCAGGATATCCCTCTATACAAGCCTATCTCTGACTTTGATTGGAAAGATGCCACAAAATCTGAAATCAAAAAAACAGCAATTAGAGCTTACAAGAAATTTGCTTTCTAGTCGTTAGTTTTTAGAGTCAATACCGCAACAGAAGCCTTGCATTTTTTTCATGGAACTGCCAAAGCCTATACCTATTGGGGTCTATAACCGATCCGATAACGCTCATTGGGACAATCTATTTTTGCCCGATGACGGCGTCAATATCATTAAATTATATTCAACTACCGTCAATCAGAAATTTTATAAAAACGGAGTAGAAACAATAAAAAAAAGAAACTATCTCGTTGAAGTACATTATTATAATGGCTTTTCTATGATTAAGTTTTCTCCTCGTCATAAGAAAAATGACCCCAATAAATTCAAAATCAGAGGCCGAGAAATTGGCTATACTTTAGAAATCACTCAAATCCGTAAAATCTTAAGATTTTGCTCAGTTGTGATGAAATACTACCTCGATGAAAACCCTGACCATTTCATCGGTTATGTTGGGCAAACCGATGATAGAGATAACCGACCATCTAAAATGAGAGACGAATCTCAAAGAGCATATATTTACGACACATATGTGAGTTCTGTATTTCAACTGCCAAAATACAGTATCTCTTCCAATGACCTTTTTGGTCCTTTCAACATGAAACTAGTTAGAACGGCAACCAAACATAAGGAGTTAACGCTGAGCGAAAGACAAAAAGCAAATTACGAAAAGTTTAAAATTTATTTGGAAAGAAATCAGTCATTGATTCCAGAATTGATGACCGAAAAGACGAGAAGAAAATACTATCCGCAGCTATTTGCTTAACCCCCAAACTGTAATCTTTTTCAATTTCTTGGTTACCTATTGTAGGGTTTTGGTATAAACCACCAGAAGCTTTAGTATTTACCTACAAAAACGAACTGCCATGAAAGTTTTCCTAACTGTAGCTCTATTTTTATGGACTACCCACAACGCCGTTGCCAGCCAACCATTTATTACCATTGACGCTTATGCGCGGGCTTGCCCAGCCAACGCCAAGACCAACCTCGATGCGCTCTCGACCTACTTGCGTAAATCGACGCGCACCGACCTCGAAAAAGCGCGCAGCATTTATGTCTGGCTCACGGCCAACATTAGTTATGACGCAAAGGCCTACAACACCGAGATTTACGGCGACCAAAGTCCGGAAGGGGTCTTGAAATCCAAAAAAGCAGTTTGTGCTGGCTTTGCCGAACTTTATACCGCACTGGGCGAGCGCATGGGCCTTGAGATCAAAACCATAGTTGGTTATTCCAAAGGCTATGGCTATGACGAGGGCGCTCATTTTGAAGACACCGATCACGCCTGGAACGCCATCCGCATCGATGAAAAATGGTGCCTCTTCGATGCAACTTGGGGCGAAGGTTACGGCAAAGAAGGCAACAGCGGCCAGCTAGTTTGTGTAAAGCAATTCGACGAGGAGTGGTTCAATGTAGCCCCCGAAAAATTTGTCTTCTCACACTTCGCCGAAAATCCGGAAGAGAACTTCCTGGAACCGCAGTTGAAGATCACGCTTCGCGAGTACGAAAAACTACCCTACTACACCCCAGAACAACTCGACAAATGGGGCTATAACCCGCGCTTATTGATTTGCTGCGGTGAAAAAGAAGTAAGAAGTTAAGTAGAAATACTTACAACAAAATTTGAAAAAATTTCATGTCTGTCAATAAATGCATAGTTTTGTAACATGAATGCCTTTAGCACCCGTCCTACTCCTATTTTAAAAGGAAAAGTTGCAGAAAACTTCCTTAGAGAAGCTGAAGCGGCACAAAAAAAACGCGGCACCATTGATATGTCTAAAAAACGTGTTGCCTATCTTGAAATTTTAAAAACAGCGAAGTTAGGGTAAACGATTACCTATGGCTTTTCTTATAAAAAACTGCTTGCTTCTAGAAGCGAGCAAAACTGATTTAACAATTTCAAAAAAGTTTAATTGCGGTGATCAAGAATTAACCGACTTCTTTACGGAAAAAAGTACGCTTTTTAAAAGCCAACTCTTTGGAAAAACATATTGTTTTGTACTCAAAGCTTTACCGAGTGAAATCATAGCTGCATTTACGATTTCAAATGGTAGTATTCATCTACTTTCTCTACCTAATAATCGTAAGAAGATTTTAAATCAAACTGTTCCTCGCGAAAAACAAATGCGGCAATATCCAGCTGTACTAATTGGCCGTCTCGGAGTTGACGTAAAATATCAAGGGAAAAAGATAGGGGACGAAATACTAGATTTCATCAAACTTTGGTTTATCGATCCTCAAAATAAAACTGGATGCAGGTACTTAATCGTAGAAGGTCTGAACGATGATAAAACAATAACTTTTTATACACGAAACGGCTTTAAGCCAATTTTTTCTACCGAGATTCAAGAAGCTACATACTACAAATTACCTCCAGAACATAAACTTAAAACACGTTTACTCTTTTTTGACTTGATAGTATTGATTTAATCCCCCTCACTCAAACAACTCCACCGCCAAGCGAAAGGTATTGCAATGCGCTTCTACAATGACTTTAGAATCATCATAGCCCCTACTTCACCACCTTCACAAGCTCGATGCCGTTCGTCGTTAGGACTTCCAAAAAGTATACGCCACTTTGCAGTGAAGCAGTTTCTACTTCA